>Ga0155367_115_pt2 | contig 1320 bp, 3 predicted proteins | sample RifCSPhighO2_02_FD_106335 | JGI IMG/M metagenome (GOLD analysis project Ga0155367, IMG submission 106335) | Candidatus Portnoybacteria bacterium RIFCSPHIGHO2_02_FULL_40_23 | reverse complement strand
AAAAGAATTGCCATTATCCAAGAGTTATTTGCTGCCAGCTTTAACCAGAAGCAGGAGTTGTCTGCCCTAACTCAAAAAATTTGGCAGAAAAAGGAAGAAATTGATCCCATAATCACCAAGACCGCGCCCGAATGGCCGCTTGCCAAGCTCAATAAAATCGATTTGGCAATTCTCAGACTTGCTGTTTATGAATTACTAGTTGACAGAGAGGAGCCGGTTCGCGTTATTATTGACGAAGCTGTAGAACTGGCTAAGAGTCTTGGGGGCGAAAGTTCAGCGGCTTTTGTCAACGGAGTACTGGGAACTATTGTTATAGAAGAAAATTTGGAATAAAAATGCACGACGAAGTACGCAACATTATCGCTCAATCTTTAGGGATTGATCCGCAAGATGTCGATGAAACAAGTACACTTGGTCAGGATCTGGGCCTAAGTGCTGGCGATATTGCAGAAATCGTTACCGCAGTCAACCTTAAGTATGAAACAGAAATCGACCCAGACGAAGCTGCCCAGGCAAAAACCGTGGAAGAACTATTTGAAACAATAGGTAAATATGTCCCAGAAGATTTGGAATAATTCTCAAGAGGTTGTTTTTGAACAAACAACTGGCGTTAATTTTATAAACAAGGTGCTCCTGCACCAAGCTTTTATCCACAAATCCTTTCTTAACGAGAGCTCAGAAGAAAAAGAGTCAAACGAGAGGTTAGAGTTCTTGGGAGACGCTATCTTGGAATTTATTGTCTCAGAACATGTTTATAACCGCTTCCCCGGGGAAGACGAAGGGCATTTAACAGCATTGAGGTCTAAACTGGTAAACACGCTTTCGCTTGCCTCATCAGCCCGTGCCTTAAATCTCGGTGCGCTGCTTTTTCTTTCCCGGGGAGAAGAAAAGAGTAAAGGGAGGGAAAACACTAGTCTTTTAGCCAATACTTTTGAGGCTCTGGTAGGCGCGATTTACGTTGACCAAGGGTTACCAGAAGCTAAAAAGTTTATAACAGCCTATATTCTGGAAAAGATACCGGAAGTTGTCAAAAAATCTCTAAAGGATCCCAAGAGTCTTTTGCAGGAATATGTCCAGGCGGCCGGGTTTGCCGCCCCTGTTTACCGCACAGTGACGTCTGTCGGTCCGGATCATGCCAAAATATTTACAATTCAGGTCTTTGTTAACAGGCTTCCTTATGCCACAGGCTCAGGCTCGAGCAAACAGCAAGCGGCGCAGGATGCTGCTGATAACGCCCTAAAAAAATGGGAAGAAGAATCCACTCCTTGAAATTCGAAGCTGTTTTTGGTAGAATTATCCACACATGCTAAAAATTCGTTT
>Ga0155367_119_pt1 | contig 1713 bp, 1 predicted proteins | sample RifCSPhighO2_02_FD_106335 | JGI IMG/M metagenome (GOLD analysis project Ga0155367, IMG submission 106335) | Candidatus Portnoybacteria bacterium RIFCSPHIGHO2_02_FULL_40_23 | reverse complement strand
CGGGCATTTTCGCTATAAAATTTCTTATTTATCTTTCAAAATCGAAGGGGTTTATATGGTTTGTAATCTATAGATTTATTCTAGGGTTATTTCTTGTTCTCTTTAGTTTCCTCACCTAGCTCTGTATTAATATTTTCAGATTTTTTTCTCTTTCTAAGATGATCTATGTGTCTTTCTCTCTCATCTTTAAAGGCCCGATTATCGAACCCATATCTTAATATCATGTTTGAAGCATACCGCGCTCCCAAGTAGTGGGGCATTATAACATAACTAGCCCCATTTTCGTAAAGCTCTTCTGATTCTAGTATATCTTGTGCTATCACTATAATAATTGCATTGGAATTTCCATCTTTAACTTTCTGGGTAAGAAGCAGGTTTGCTTTAAAATCAAGTATGGTTGATACGACCATCCTTACTTTGGATAAATTAAGGCCTGACAGAAATTCAACGTCTCTTGCATCCCCAAACCTATAAGGGATATTCGCTTCCTCAAGGAATTTTATGGCATCTGGATTAAAATCAATAACCAAGAAATCTTTTTCAAGCTTATCGAATGCCTTGAGAAAATCTTGTCCCACTCTGTCATAGCCAAAAAGGAGTATTTCGTAACCCTCAGATCCCGTACCAACACTTTTACCGGAAGATTTACGCAGTTCGAAAAGCCCAAGAATCTTCTCAAGCTTGCCATAAATTTCATCAGCATTGGTAATAAAATATGCAGAAACTGCAATAGTTATGAGTCCTATCATTGTAATAAGAGATGAGACATCTTTTTGTATATAACCAAGATTAAATGCTAAAGCTGTAATAATAAGAGAAAATTCGCTTATCTGAGAAACTGTAATACCAGTCATAAAACCGGTGCGTTTTTTGTATCCTAGAATATTCATAATGATTACTACAATTAAAGGATGCCCGACTATAACAAGAAGCGATAAAATAAGCGCCGGAACAACAAGACCAAAAGCATTTTCTATAACAATTCGGGATCCTAAGAGCACAAAAAATAAAACTATAAAAAAATCCCGCAATGGCTTCATCCTTGCTTCAATTTCATAAGAAAACGGAGTTAGAGAAAGCATAACCCCGGCAATAAGAGCTCCTATTTCAACGGAAAACCCCAGTATGTAAAAAAGGGAAGCAAAGCCAAGTCCCCAAGTCATAGAAAATAGAAAAAGAAGTTCTGATGATGAGGCCATAAAGCTGCTGACCCGCGGCATTACAAACTGAGACATTAAATATAAAATTAAAATAATGGCAGCAGCCTTAAGGCAAAGAATACCAAGCAAAGAAACAATATCTGTGCTTCCGGTTTGAGATAAGGAAGGAAGAGCAAGAAGAATTATAGTTGCTACGACATCTTGAAGAAGTAAGAAGCCTACTGCCACCCTTCCGTAAAGTTTATTCAGGTCACCCTTATCCGATAAAAGTTTTAGGGAAATAATTGTGCTTGAGAATGTTAGGGCTATTGAAATAAAAACCGCCGATATAAAATTAAACCCAAGGAAGACAGAAACAAAGAGCCCGGTAAGGAAGCTGAAGATAATCTGCCCCACCCCTAGAATAAGAGATGCCTTACCAACTTCTTTTATAATTCGCGGACTTAAATTCAGCCCTAATATAAAAAGAAGAATTGTAATGCCTATTCTTGAAAAAAGTTCAATGTTTTCCTGTGTTTGATATATATTGAGAAAATATGGACCCATTACAATT
>Ga0155367_116_pt1 | contig 3911 bp, 6 predicted proteins | sample RifCSPhighO2_02_FD_106335 | JGI IMG/M metagenome (GOLD analysis project Ga0155367, IMG submission 106335) | Candidatus Portnoybacteria bacterium RIFCSPHIGHO2_02_FULL_40_23 | reverse complement strand
TCTTTCTGAAACACGATAGAACGAGTTGAATCAGTTAAATCCGCGCAAAGCACGACTACATCTTTATTTTCTTTTCCGGCTAAAACCAAACCCTCGCCATAGCCGTCGCGGGTGGCTTTCATTTCCGGTTTTTCAAATAAATTTTCCGCTAATTTTATTTTATGGTTCAACATATTTTTTATAATTTTTTCCACTTTTTGCTTTTACTCATGCTCTCCGGTTATTTTCCCGCCCAATGTCCTTAATTGATGCAAAGCCTCTTTCGCTTGTTCTTTATTAGGCGGAATGCCGTGCCAAGCCGGATCAAATTCCATAAAATCAACTCCTTTGCCCGGAATTGTATGGCAGATAATTAAAACCGGTTTTTCAAAAATCGCCTTTGCTTCGTTTACGCCGGCAATCACCGCTTCAATATTGTTTCCGTCAATTTCCAAAACATGCCAATTAAACGCTTCATATTTCTCTCTAAGCGGTTCAAGCGGCATCACATCTTCGGTAAAGCCGTCTATCTGGATATTGTTTCTGTCCATAATTTCGGTGAGATTGTCAAGTTTATTTTTTCCCGCGAACATTATTGCTTCCCATGTTTGGCCTTCGTCATGCTCGCCGTCAGAAGTCAGGCAATAAATCTGACTTTTTTTCTTATCCATTTTTGCGGCCAAAGCCATTCCTATCGCTTGCGACAGGCCTTGGCCTAAAGGTCCGGACGCGTTTTCAATTCCGGGCAAACTTCCCCGATGAGGATGGCCTTGAAGCCGCGTTCCGATCTTGCGCAGAGTTTTTAATTCTTCTTTTGGAAAATAACCGGCAAGAGCCAAAGTCGCGTAAAAAACGGGACAGATATGGCCGTTTGATAAAACCACCCTGTCGCGCTCCGGCCACTCGGGATTTTTGGAATTGTAATTTAAAACATCGCCAAAAAACAAAGCGGTAAAAACATCGGCCATTCCCAAAGGTCCGGCCGAATGGCCGGAGCCGGCCTCGACCAGCATCTCAATAATATCTTCTCTGATTATATTCGCTATTTTTTTAAGTTCTTTTTCAGTCATAGATTTTTTAAACTATCAATCGCCTTTTTAATATCTTCACTCCCAAAAATATACGAGCCGGACGCTAAAATGTTAGCTCCGGCTTCAATTGCTTTCCTGCCTGTTTCTGAATTTATCCCGCCGTCAACCCCTATATTAACATTTGGATATTTACTTCGCAAATTTTTAATCTTTAAAAGCGTTTCCTCCATAAACTTTTGACCGCCCCAGCCGGGACGCACGGTCATAATCAAAACTAAATCTAAATCAGGCATCAAAATATCAATAAATTCAATCGGCGTTATTACATCTAAAGCAATTCCTATTTCTAAGCCAGCATTTTTAATTTTCTCTATAATTTCTTTTCTTTTATGGGTAGATTCGTAATGAAAAATAATTCTTTTGACTCCGGATTCAATCCAATCTTCAATCACATGCTCCGGCTCAAAAATCATTAAATGGGCTTCCAAGAATAAATTGGTTTCTAAGTTTTTTAATTCCTTTGGATTGCGCCAAGTAATGTTATCAACAAACCTGCCGTCCATTATATCCAACTGAACCCATTTGGCATACGGCTCTATTTTTTTTATTTTTTCCTGAAGCTCCTGAAAATTTTTGGCGATAATGGTCGGAATAACCTCAATCATTTTCTTCAATTTTTTTAATTTTTTCCATCCGCCTCATATCTCTCTCTTCCCGACCTTTGATGGGAAATTTTGTTTCTAAAAAAATCTTTACAATTTCCACAGCTTCTTCTTCTGACAAAAAATCTGCGGGCAATGACAAGACATTGGCCTTTTCGCGGGCTTTTATTGATTCAATGTTCCAGGCCAAAAAAGAATAGACATTTTTCACTTTATTGGCCGCGATATTGACGCCCTGGCCGGAACCGCACAATAAAATTCCTCTATTTACTTCAGGACTTTCACTTACTTTTTTTGCCGCTGCCAAAGCGAAATCAGGGTAATCATCATCTTGATTATATTCAAAAGCGCCTAAGTCTTTGTAAGAAATACCCTTTTCTTCAAGGTATTTTTTAATTTTTTCTTTTAATTGAAATCCGCGGTGATCCGCGCCGAGATAAATCATAGTTTTTATTTAAAGGCGAGGCCTCGCCTTTAAATCTTACCTCCGATAAATTCCGCAAATTCCGCCAACCGGCACGCATACCCCCATTCATTATCATACCAGGCTAAAATTTTAATTAAATTATTTTCTATGACCATAGTGGAAGCCGCGTCAACAATAGCGGAAAAAGAACTTTCCTTATAATCACTTGAAACCAAAAGCGCGTCTTCTATGCCTAAAATTCCTTTCAACCGCTCATCAGAGGCCGCTTTTTTAAAAGCGTAATTTACTTCCTCAATAGTGACTTTTTCTTTAACTAAAGCCGTCAGGTCAGTTAAGGAAACCACGGGCGTGGGTATTCGTATGGCAATGCCGTCTAACTTCCCTTTTAATTCAGGCATGGTTTCCACAACCGAAATAGCGGCGCCGGTCGTGGTCGGGACTAAGTTAAGAGCCGCGGCCCTGGCCCGCCTTAAATCTTCATGCGGCAAATCCAAAAGCCGCTGGTCATTGGTGTAGCTGTGAATAGTGGTCATTAACGCTTTTTCAATTTTAAAATTTTCATGAATTACCTTTATCATCGGCGCCAAACAATTGGTGGTGCAGGAACCCATTGAAAGAATATTGTCTTTTTCCGGATTATATTTTTCTTCATTTACCCCCAAGACAAAAGTCGGCACTTCTTTGCTTTTTGACGGCGCGGAAATAATAACTTTTTTAGCTCCGGCTGATAAATGCGCTTTGGCTTGTTCGTATTTGGTAAAAAATCCGGTGCATTCTAAAACCACATCAATACCCATTTCTTTCCAAGGCAGTTTAGCCGGCTCTTTTTCTTTTAAAACTTTAATTTTATAATCATCAATTAAAAGCGAATCATCTGCCGGCTTAACCTGCTTTTTATAAATGCCGTAAAGCGAATCATATTTAAGAAGATGGGCCAAGGTCTGACTGTCAGTCAAATCATTAATAACCGCAATTTCCAAATCAGGATGTTTGTCTAAAATTCTCCGGAGAGTGGGTCTCCCTATTCTGCCGAAGCCGTTGATAGCGATTTTTACCATATTATTCACTAATCAATCTCTAATTTTATCTCTAATACTCGCGAATATAAATTATTAGAGATAATTCGAGATAAAATTCGTGATTGATTAGAGATTTAAAAGTTTACTAATCTTCTCTTTATCAAACCCAATCACAATCTCTCCGTCTATGTCCGTAACCGGCACGCCCATTTGGCCGGTTTTCTCTATCATTTCCTCTCTGGCTTTTTCATCTATTGACACATCAAGGTCCTCAAACTCAATTCCTTTTTCCTTGAGAAATGTTTTAAGGGTCTGGCAATAGACGCAGGTAGGAGTGCTGTAAATTTTTACTTTTGGCATAAATATATCTCTTTTCTAAATTTTGTCTTTTATACTTATCCACAACCTTTAAACTATTATATCATTCTTTCAATCCTTGACGCAAGCGCCCCATTTTCCTAAACTTAATATATGGCTAACTCAAGAATTAATCTTCAATCAAAAATCAGAGAGATTCCGGATTTTCCGAAAAAAGGCGTGAGTTTTAAAGATATTACTCCGCTTTTAGAAAACGCGAAGTATTTTAGATATTTGATTGATATTTTATTTAAAAAATACAAAGATAAAAAAATTAAAAAAATTGTGGCCATTGACGCGCGGGGATTTTTAATCGCTTCGGCTTTGGCTTATAAACTAAAAACAGGCATTGTCATTGTCCGCAAAAAAGGCAAACTGCCTTTTAAGACCGTGGGCTGTGATTATGATTTGGAATACGGAAAAGAAACTTTAGAAA
>Ga0155367_109_pt1 | contig 4753 bp, 7 predicted proteins | sample RifCSPhighO2_02_FD_106335 | JGI IMG/M metagenome (GOLD analysis project Ga0155367, IMG submission 106335) | Candidatus Portnoybacteria bacterium RIFCSPHIGHO2_02_FULL_40_23 | reverse complement strand
CAATGTGGGCGTAATGGCGGTTGGCGCTCTCGTATTCAACATGAGAGACTGAAATAGTTAATCCCCGCGCTTTTTCCTCCGGGGCTTTGTCAATGTCGTCAACCCCTTTTTCTTGAGACTTAAAACCAGCCGCTTTTAAGCATTTTAAAATAGCGGCGGTCAAAGTCGTTTTGCCGTGGTCAACATGACCAATGGTCCCCACATTAATATGGGGCTTAGTGCGTTCAAATTTTTCTGCCATTTTTCTCTTGAAACCCGAAACATAAAACTTGAAACTTTATTTCAAGTTTTATTTTTCAAGCTCAAACATTAAGTTAATTATCGGTTTAATGTTTTAAACTTATCAAAAAAGCCCTCGTTTGTCAACCTCTTTCTTAAATTTCTGTCTTTGGGATTTAATTTTTATCTCTAAAACGGCAAGTCCTCAACCTTGACTTCGTCTTCGGGAACTATTTCTTCCAAATTATTTTCGTTTGGATTTTTGAGTCCGGCAATATCCTGATTAACTTTTTCTATTTCCGTGCTTTCGGACGGATTATCTTTTTCTAACAAATTCTCGTAATCTTTCATTTTCATCACCACATACATCGGTTTATCGTTCTCTATTATAATACACTTTCCGCTGTCTTTTTGCAATATATTTTTAATAGTTTTCCACATATTACTTCTTTCCTCCGCTAATTACTTCCTCCGCCACATTCTTTGGCACTTCCTCATAACGGCTGAACTCCATAGTGAATGTGGCCCGACCTTGAGTCATAGAACGCAAACGGGTGGCATAGCCAAACATTTGAACCAAAGGCACTTTGGCGTCTATCACTTTCATCCGACTGATTCCTTCTCCTCTATCCTGCATCTCTTCAATTCTGCCTCTTTTGGAATTAATATCGCCAATAACATCGCCCATAAAATGCTCCGGAGTCACTGCTTCAAGCTTCATAGTCGGCTCTAATAAAATTAAGTTGGCTCTTTTTACCGCGGCTTGAAGAGCCATTGAGCCGGCAATTTTAAAAGCCGCTTCCGAGGAATCCACATCGTGATAAGAACCGTCATAAAGAGTCGCTTTCAAATCCACTAAAGGATAACCGGCCAAAACGCCTTTGTCCATAGCTTCTTTAATTCCTTTTTGAACAGCCGGAATAAATTCATGGGGAATAATCCCGCCTTTAATCGCGTCAACAAATTCAAATCCCTTACCCTGCTCCTGCGGCTCAACCCTTAACCAAACATGGCCATATTGACCCCGGCCGCCGGTCTGGCGAATATATTTCCCTTCCGCTTCGGCCGTTCCTTTTATTGTTTCTTTATAAGCCACTTGAGGCGCGCCGACATTAGCCCCCACTTTAAATTCCCTCAACATTCTATCAACAATTATCTCCAAATGCAATTCACCCATGCCGGAAATAATGGTCTGACCGGTTTCAATGTCGCCTTTAATGCGAAAAGTCGGATCTTCTTCGGAAAGCCGCCTTAGGGCAATACCCATTCTTTCCTGATCGGCTTTTGTTTTTGGCTCAATAGCTATTGAAATAACCGGTTCCGGGAAAATGATTTTTTCCAAAATTATCGGGTGGTCCGGGTCACAAAGAGTGTCGCCGGTTGTGGTCGCTTTTAAACCAACCGCGGCCCCGATGCCGCCGGCGTAAATCTCTTTCACCTCTTCCCGCTTATCAGCATGCATTCTTAAGATGCGGCCGATTCTTTCTTTCTGACCGGAACTGGAATTTAAAATATAAGAACTGCTGTTTAAAATACCGGAATAAACCCTAAAAAAGGTCAGCTGACCCACAAAAGGATCTGTGGCCACTTTAAAGGCCAAAGCCGAAAACGGCGCTTCGTCTTTTGACTCGCGAATCATCTTCTTTTTTTCGTCTTTTGGATCAAAACCCTCAATCGGCGGCAAATCTATTGGCGAAGGCAAATAATCTATTATCCCGTCTAAAAGCAATTGAACGGCTTTATTTTTAAGGGCTGAACCGCAAAAAACCGGCACTAATTGATAGTTGATAACGGCTTGCCTCAAAACTCTTCTTAAATCTTCCTCGTTAATTTCCCGTCCTTCCAAATATTTTTCCAATAATTGTTCATCCTGTTCGGATATTTTTTCCACCAATTCTTTTCTTATTTCCATAACGCCCGCTTTTAATTCGTCTGGAATTTCTTCTTCAAACACATTCTCTCCGAAATCACCCTGAAATTTATAGGCCTTTATTCTGATTAAATCTATCACTCCCTCGTGCTTATCCTCCAAACCAATCGGAATCTGAACGGCTATTGCGTTAGGAGTCAGTCTTTCCAAAATAGACTGAAAACTTTTTTCAAAACTGGCGCCGGTCCGATCCAGTTTATTAATAAAGCAAATACGGGGCACTTTGAATTTATCCGCCTGACGCCAAACCGTCTCTGATTGCGGCTCTACCCCGGCCACGCCGTCAAAAACAACCACGGCGCCGTCTAAAACTCTTAAAGAGCGCTGGACTTCCACGGTAAAATCAATATGGCCGGGCGTGTCAATGATGTTAATCTGATATTCTTCCTTTTTTTCTTTATTACCGGATAAATATTTTCGCGGCGTCCAAAAGCAGGTCGTGGCCGCTGAAGTGATAGTGATGCCTCTTTCTCTTTCCTGCGCCATCCAGTCCATAATCGCTTCGCCCTCGTGAACCTCGCCGATTTTATGGGAAACGCCCGTATAAAAAAGCACCCGTTCACTAACGGTCGTTTTCCCGGCATCAATATGAGCGATGATGCCAATGTCCCTAATTTTCTCAATCGGATACTGCCGCGGCATAAACCCAATCTACCAAATTAAAATAAATTTATCAACCCCGCGCCTTTTAAGGATAAGCAAATTCACAAAGTGAATTTGTTTTTTAATAAAAATCCTCAATAGGTGCGGGGTCAAGCCTAAAAATAAAAAACCAGGTCGGCTGAAAAAACCGCCTCGTTCTTTTAAAAGTGAAATTACAGAATTTTAACCACGCCTTCTCGAATAATTATCAATTTGTCCTCTAATTTCTTCAATTTAAACTTCTTTAGAAAAGGAATTAAATAACGAATAACATTCTGCGGAGATTGATCTCTTAATCTTAATAAAATAACGCCTCTGTGTTTCTGATGAAATTGATGGATAAGATTTCCAAAATCTTTATCATGAGTAATAATAATCCGTTTTTGTTTCTCGGCCAATTTCAAAATTTCTTCGTCATTCATAGCGTAAAATTTATTCTCTCCGATACCCAAAACATCAAAACCTTTGTCTCTTAGGGTTTTAATAACTATCGGAGCGATATTTTCGTCAGCTATAAAACCCTTCATAAAATCAAGCAAAAACTAATTCTTCACGCTTGACTGTCTTGGCCGCGTAATCAATGGCCGCTAAAACATCGGCTTTTTTAAGACGGGGATATTCCTCGACGATTTCTTCAACGGTCATTCCAGAAGCCAAAAGCTCCAATATAAACTCAACGGAAATGCGAGTTCCTTTTATAATCGGTTTGCCGCCAAATATTTTTTTATTGTAAGTAATGCGGTTCATATATTTAATTCTACCAAATCAAAATAAATTGATCAATTACCAGGCAAAGTGGGCAAAAGCGCGGTTGGCTTCTGCCATGCGGTGCGTGTCTTGTTTCTTTTTAATGGCCGCGCCTTGATTTTGCGAGGCCTCAATGAGTTCAGCGGCTAATTTAATAGACATGGGCTTGCCTTTTTTACTTTTGGCCGCTTGAATAATCCAGCGAAAAGCTAAAGCAATCCGGCGCTCTCCCCGCACTTCCCTCGGCACCTGATAATGCGCGCCGCCAATCCGCCGGGACTTCACCTCTAAAATAGGAGAAGCGTTTTTAACGGCTTGGTCAAAAATTTCTAAAGGATCTTTTTTAATTTGTTTTTCAATATTTTCAAAAGCGCCGTAAACCACCCGCTGGGCCGTGGATTTTTTTCCTTCTTTCATAATATGGTTAATAAATTTTGCCACCAAAGTATTATTATATTTGGGATCTGATTGAATCTGTCTTTTGATTTTTCTTTTTCTTCTCATAAATTATTATTTTGCTTTTTTGGTCCCGTACCGGCTTCTTTTTTGCTTTCTTCCCTCCACTCCTCCTGTGTCTAAAATTCCTCTGACCACATGATAACGAACGCCGGGCAAATCTTTAACCCGGCCGCCGCGAATTAAAACCACTGAATGCTCCTGAAGATTATGACCTTCGCCCGGGATATAAGCGGTTACTTCCATGCCATTGGTCAATCTGACTCTCGCCACTTTTCTTAAAGCGGAGTTTGGCTTTTTCGGCGTAACTGTTTTTACCTGAACGCAGACTCCCCGCTTAAAAGGAGAAGGAGTTTTTTTGGGCTTGTTTTTTAGCAAATTAAAACTCCGCCAGAGGGCCGGCGCGGTTGGTTGTTTTTTAATTGTTTTTCTCGGTCTTTTGATTAATTGATGAATCGTGGGCATAAAAGGTTTACTCTGTAAATAAAAAACCGCTTCTAATTCTAAAACTAACAAATTAGAGGCGAAGTGTCAAATAATCTGATTATAAATTGGGTGGCTAGAGGGAATCGAACCCTCGATACCGCTTCCACAGAGCGGAGTTTTACCATTAAACTATAGCCACCACACGCGCCCTCGGCAGGACTTTCACCCCGCACCATTTAACGCCCCCACCAGGAGTCGAACCTGGACTCATAGCTTAGAAGGCTACTGCTCTATCCATTGAGCTATGGGGGCAACAAATGGTGCGGGGCGGGC
>Ga0155367_117_pt2 | contig 7475 bp, 9 predicted proteins | sample RifCSPhighO2_02_FD_106335 | JGI IMG/M metagenome (GOLD analysis project Ga0155367, IMG submission 106335) | Candidatus Portnoybacteria bacterium RIFCSPHIGHO2_02_FULL_40_23 | reverse complement strand
ATTACCGCGGTATTTGGAAAACTCATCAACCCAGAAACTTTTGACCACCGGATCCTTGATTTTATCAACCACTTTCTGACGATAATCCTTGTCAATTAATATTCTCATAATGCCCAATAAGGTTGAACCGGGATACTCCAAAAGAGCCAAAATCGCGTTTCTTAAAACATATTCCAGCCGCGGGCCCCAGGTTTCGGCCCAGATTTTTTTAAAAACGCCGACCAGCCCGGAAGCGACTAAGTGCCGATGTTCCGGGTCAACTTTTTCTATAGCGTTAAAAGCAATGGGGAAATCTAAATCAGCCGGATTAAAATAAACCACATCGTTAACGCGATGCGAAGGCACAAAATCCATCATTTTTTCAGCGAACTCGCCGTGAGGATCCACTATACCAACTCCTTTGCCGGCTTGAATATCTTGAATGGCCATATTCTCTGAAACCGTAGTCTTTCCCATGCCGGTCTTTCCGATAATGTAAAAATGCTTGCGCCGGTCGTTGGTTTTAATGCCAAAATGGCGGCGTTGATCGCGAAAATTTGTTTCACCAAAAAGAGTGATATCGTTCATAAATTATTTTTTTTATTGAACCGGCAGTCCCATAGGCGGCTCGCCTTTTTTAGCTTCTATTCTGGAAAGCATCGGCGCCTTGACTATTTCCATCGGTAAATGATAAATAGTGGCTAACTCCTCAATGTTTAAGACAAAAGAGCGATAATTTTTAATGAAAAAACGATTGAGAATCGGCAAACGTTCAAAAAAAAGCGGCTTCAAATGCTTCATCACCGGCGAGTGAAGCGGGATATATCTTCTTTTATAAGCTGAAAATATTTTTTTCTTTCGGAAAAATTCTCTCGGCCGTTTAAGTAAAATTTCATAATTAATTCTGGTCGTAACTTTTGGGTTAGGCTTAAAACTATTAAGGGTTTTGGAATTAAATTGTTTAAAACAGCCAAAAAAAGCGGAAACATTGGCTTTATTGAATACTTCTTTTTGGCCTAAATAGATAAACCTGATAACCGTTTCAAAATAAACTTTAGCCGCTTTGTGTTCAATAGCGGTAATAGTATCTTTTTCAACCTGGCTAAGTAAAGTGATTAAAGCCGGTTTTGGCGGTTTTTCATCTTTTTTTGCTTCGCTCAATTTGCCGGTAATGAGTTGACCAAATTTTTCCCTTGAAGCTTCAGAAAAACCGGAAATTTCTCCCCCGATCACGCCTTGTTTTCTTTCTTCTTTTCGACCAATTAACTGATTTTTTATTTTTTCCGATTTTGCCTCCCATTTTGGCTCGGTAATGGGCCTAACTAAAGTCTGGACCCAAATTTGCTCCCCCTTTCTTAATTTACTCATTACTTCAGCCAAAGAAGCAATAGGGTCAATCATTTCTTCAAGAAGCACTGTTCCTTCTCTAAAAGACGGATAAGTTTTAATTGGATAAGCGTCGTCTTTGGCTAAAATCAGTTCCGTTGCCCAAAGATCGTAATCTTTATTGGGAATATCAAATGGAACAAATTGCGTATAATCGTCAATTTCAAAAATCTCCGCTTCCGGATATTGGGCGTAAATCAGAGCTTCAATCTGATTCCTGAATTGTTCTAAAGTCCTGACAAAAAAATGCGTTTCGCCGCCCAATCCGGCAATCTCAAAACTAAACCATTCCTGAACATGGCCTAAAAAAAGTCTTTCTTTAAGAATAATTGTCCGGTGAAAACCGTGAAGCCCGGCAAAAACCTGTTCCATGGTCCGCGGGTCTCTTTTCATTTCTCTTGGCGGTTTTATTTCCAATAAAACCCACTTCATGGCCTGAATAAATTTCAGTCGGGTGGTTCTTAACCATAAATCTTTTACCAGTAAAAAAAGAAGGGTGGGCAGCCAAATCCACCAAAAGGACAAAAAAATTCTTAAAAAGCTAATAATAATTTCTAAGGATTCGAGCACGAGAAATAAATGTTTTAATTAAAAAATTAAAATTTTTTAGAATCAGATTCTATTATTTCACCAATAAATATTTTCCGTCCTCCCTCCGAATAAAATTTTTCCTGTTCTGCAGATTAATCAAAACCGTATTTTCCTTAACTAACCGATTCTTTAAAACTTCTCTGATAATTTCATCTTTGGTCAAAAATCCATTTTCCTTTAATATTCCCCTAATTATATCCTGAACTGTTCCTGACTGATAGCCCCATTCGGTCAAAGCGTAAGTGCCCCGACCGACTAAAACAAAACGGGGGTCTTTAATTAATTCATTATGAACGGTTTGAGGATGAGCCAGACGAGAGTCAAAATTATTCTGATTGATCAGCTCCGCCACTTCTCTAAAATGCAGGGGGCGGTTTTCTTTTTTAAAGACAAGATAAGTTTTATCCCTTACTCCCCGGGGATTAATCTCGGGCCAATGACTCAACCCGTACTGTCCAAAACTATTCTGGTCAATCTGCTTAGAAGCGTCCAAATAAGAAAATAAAGCTTTCTTGGATAAATCAGGAGCCGCTTCTTTGCTGATCTCTAAAATATAATCAACCGGAATTACCTGCTTCTTTTTTTCTATGTCTTTTATTAAAAAATTAATCAACCGTTCCGCTTTATTTAAAATATCTTTAGAATTAGTCCAAGAAGTATAAAACTGATTGGTGCCGATAAATCGTTCGTAGGGCTGACCGATAGTCAGAATGAAAAAAACAGCGCCTCTCTCCGGATGAGGATTTTCCTGATTGGTCAAAGAAGAAAGCAATCTTTCTTCTCTGACTAATTGTCCTTCTTGAACGAAAAAATTGTCCAAAGCATGGAAGGCCGGCTTAAAAAGATTAAATGAATCGGATTTCTTTAAAACGGAAAAAGCCGCCTCCTCAATTTGGCGAACCCGCTCTCTGGTAATGCCGTGTTTCTGACCAATGGCCTCAAGAGTCTTTCTCTCGCCGTCTTCCAAACCAAAGCGCTGTTTGATAATTTCTTTGGCTCTTTGATTGGAAATAACCCCAATTGCTCTTGAAACCAGTTGTCCGTATTTAATTGTATTTTGATTCTTTACCATAACATTTTAAGATTAACATACTTTCCTCTTAAGTGTCAAGTGGATAAATAATTTTTAAGTTTTTTTCCTCCATTTTTCCCAAACTACGAGTAAGGGACTGGCGATAAAAATAGAAGAGTAGGTGCCGAAAATAATCCCGAAAATCAAAGCGAGGGCGAAATATTTTACGCTTTCTCCCCCAAAAACATATACGGCCAAAAGCGTTAAAAGAACGGTCAAAGAAGTGTTAACAGAACGAGCCATTGTCTGATTAATGCTTAAATTAACCGTCTCTTGGAAGTTTTTGCCGATGTTCTTTTTAAGGTTTTCGCGGATGCGGTCAAAAACCACAATAGTGTCATGAACCGAAAAACCCAAAATAGTCAAAAGAGCGGTAATAAACAAAAGATTAATTTCTATTCCTTTAAAATGACCGAGAAATGAAAAAATGCCGGTCGGAATTAAAACATCGTGAGTTAGGGCCAAGATAGCCGCCAGTCCGTATTTAAAAGAAGCAACCGGCCGCGAAACTTTTCTAAAAACATAAGTGATATAAAGAATAATCATTAAAATTACGAGCCCGATGGCCCAAAGCGATTTGCGTTTCAACTCCTTCCCGATCAACGGGCCGATTGATTCAAATCTTTTCTCTTCTATATTTTGAAAGTCGGCCTCGCCTAAAGAATTTAAAATCTTTTGATGAGTCTCCTCGTCAACATCTTTAAACCTCAAAATTACGGCTTTCTCGCCTACGGGCGCCGCGTTAATCTCCCCTAAATTTAAACCCCCTAATTTCTCTTTAATCGCCTTACTGCTTAATCGCTCGTTTTTAAATTCAATTTCTAAGAGACTGCCGCCGGTAAAATCAATGCCTAATTTCAATCCCAAAAAAATCAAACTAAAGATACTGCCGAGCACCAGAAGCCCGGAAATAATAAAATAGATTTTGTAATGTTTAATGATATTTATCTCCATAGACGCTCGTAATTTTCCAATTTTGTTCCTTTAAATAATTTCAGAAATTGCCGGGTGATAAAAATTGCCGAAAGCATACTGACTAATATGCCGATAGCTAAAGTCAGGGCAAAACCTTTGATAATGCTCGTGCCCAGCCAATACAAAATCGCGCAAGTAATCAAAGAAGAAGCGTTAGAATCCCTGATTGAACTCCAGGCGCGGGAAAAACCGTCGTCAACCGCGCTGCCAAAACTTTTGCCTTGTTTTAATTCTTCTTTCATTCTTTCAAAAATTAAAATATTAGCGTCAACGGCCATGCCGATTGATAAAATAAAACCGGTAATTCCCGCTAAAGTCAAGGTAACGGGAATTAATTTAAAAATCGCCAAAACTATAGCGGCATAAATTAAAAGAGCGACAATGGCTAAAAATCCGGACAGCCGATAATATAAAAACATAAATAAAACCACGGCTAAAATTCCAATCAAACCGGCCTTTAAGCTCTGTTCTAAAGAAATTTTACCCAAGGAGGCGCCGACGCTTTCCTGACTAATCAGTTTAATCGGCACCGGCAAAGCGCCGGCGTTAAGGCGCTGAACTAACTGCTTGGCTTCGTCAACGGAAAATTGACCGGTGATTTGCGCCTGACCGCCGGAAATAACCTCCTGAACAACCGGCGCGCTAATAGGCGCGCCGTCCAGATAAATGGCTAATGGCTTGCCCACGTTCTTTTGGGTAAGTTCCTCAAAAATCTTGCTTCCTTCATCGTTAAACTGAAGACTGACCTGGGACTGAAAAGTCTGCTGATTAAAATCCATTTGCGCGCTTTTAAGATACCGGCCGGTTAAAGCAGTCGGCTTAAAATACGGATCCTGAACTAAAATCTGTTCTTCTTCCGGAGTCAGAGACAAACCCTCTTCCATTTTTTTCAGGAGTTCTTTCTGATCGGCTAAAATATTTTCTGTTTCGGTTTTTCCCCTTTCTTCGCGAAAATCCAAAAAAGGAGTTTCGCCAATCATTTTAATCGCCTGACCAATATCTTTAACGCCGGCTAACTCAATAATCAGCCGGTAATGCTCGCCGGTTTTATTAATCTGGACAATCGGTTCCGTTACGCCGAATAAATTCACCCGGCGCTCAATCACATCCCTTACGCCAGCCATTGAATCGTCATAATTTCCCGGCTCAATCTGGCTTAAATCAGCTTCGTAGACCAAATGGGCCCCGCCTAAAAGATCAAGCCCCAATCTAAAAGGCAGATTAAAAAAATGAGGCGCGCCCAGGCCCGTTTTTTGGTTTAAAAAATCCGCTCCTTTATTCCAGACAACCGGATAATCCAATAAACCGGCCAAAACCGCCAATAAAAAAATGCCTAAAATAATTAAGCTGATTTTTCCTTTTTGCCCTTTGATATTTTTTCTAAAAACGGCCATGAATATCTTCAAACTACATTATTTTTATTTTTTTGTCAAAAATATTTTTTCTTTTTTAATTCTTTTTTAATTCTTCAATAATGTCTTGCGGCACTGGAATCGGCTCGCCAACGGGGCTAATGCCCGGATAGCGCCAGGCAGAAATTATTTTCTTTCTCTGCCCCTTTTGTTGATACATCAGCCAAATTTCGGCCGGCTGATTTTTAGAACCGGCTCTCTGCATTAAAGCAATTGTTTTTGGCGCAATGCCTTTTTCCCGACGATGAGGCGCTCTTAAGATTCTCTTTAACCGGCTTTCCGAAAGTCCGTATTGCCGCATTTTTATTTTTAAATGCTCTGTCCAATAAATACTCTTGTCGTTTTTGGGCCCCTTAAGAAACATAAATGAATTATTTATCGGAATTTTGATATTTATTCAACAGCCATGAACTTGACTGAATTTTCCCGCCGCCCACGCCAAAAACCATTTTACAGCCGATTTCTTTACAAGTTTTAACTTCAGGAATATTCTTCTTTGTCCTGTCTCCGCCGTTTGCGTATATGTGCGGTTTTAATTTTTCTAATTCAGCGCAAACGCTCATATCTTCTGTGTCTTTTAAATGACAGGTTAAAACAACTTTATCAACGCAAGCCAGGGCCTCAATTAGTTCTTTTCGCTCTTTTGCCGGCATAAAAGCAGATCCTTTTTTCTTTTTAAGCCAATTATCATTATTAAGAATTACCAAAAGTTTGTCGCCGAATTTTTTGGCCCCTTGGAACATACGAATATGTCCAACATGAAGCGGATCAAATCCGCCGCTCACGGCCACCACAATCTCTTTTTTGTTTTTATTTCTCATATTCAAAATAAATTTTCTAAAACCTTATCAAAGCCGGGTAAAAGATTAAAGTTTTTTGCTTCTTTTATTTTTATCCATTTATAATTTTGCGCTTCCCAGTCTAATTTAATTTTATCGGTCTTTACTTTAACCAATACGGGGTGAACAATCCAGGTCTTTTTATATTTTAGCTCGTCTTGATGAAAAATCCGTCCAAGATGAATTGATGTAATATTCTTTTTGTCAATTCCCGCTTCCTCTTTTAATTCATCTCTTACTTTTTCTTCAAAAGTCCTTTTGTCATCAAGAAAGCCGGAAATGCCATTCCAATAATTCGGATAAAAATTTAATTTAGAACTCCGCTGAACAATTAGAATTTTATCTTTATATTTCACCACGCAGTTAATCACCGGCGCCCAGCGCGCCTTGGTGTAATCAATTTGCCCTTGTTTTGCTTTAAATTTTGATTTTTGCATAATATTTTTTATTTTAAAATCTTTTCCATTCTGTCTTCTCGCCTTTTCGTTTTTTTTCGGCCATAATAAGTTCATCATAAATCCCATCAATGAGTTGATACTTTTTTGCTTCTTCTAAATTAACCCAGACAGATTGATCTGATTCTTCCGGCTGCAGTTTAACCTCGCCTGAAACATAATCAGCCAAACAAGAGATAACTAACGATGGACCGCCGTCTTTATGAACCGTGGCTAAACTGGTAACATATTCAATATTATTAATCTCAATTCCCACTTCTTCTTTTACTTCTCTGCGCAATGTTCGTTCAAGCACATTATACTAATAATGCTCCGTATCTTTCGGCAACTTAAGATAATCGCTCATCTCCATCTTTCCTCCCGGCACCGTCCACATACCCGGGAATCGCTTCTTATTAGACGAACGTCTGGTAATTAAATATTTATCATTTTAAACAATAATTGCGGTAATAACTACTTCATAAAGATATTGAAATTTCAATTCTTTATATGTTTTATTTCCCATGACACTTTTTGTATTCCTAGATTCTATTTCTAACAGCCAGGGCGAAAATATCAAAATAACGCAATAAGTCCTTAAAGGAGCTTTTGTAAATCTTTCCGCCGTAAACCGCGTCGCAAAAAACTTCTCTGGCTCTGGCTATTTCCAAGCGGCGGCCTTTCCAACGCTCGTCCTCTAAAGTTAAATCAAAAAGCTCAAGAGCGCGCTCTATTGCTCCCCAAAATAAATTTTCATCTTTATTCTGCCAGTGAATAACCCGAGAGA
>Ga0155367_103_pt1 | contig 9594 bp, 8 predicted proteins | sample RifCSPhighO2_02_FD_106335 | JGI IMG/M metagenome (GOLD analysis project Ga0155367, IMG submission 106335) | Candidatus Portnoybacteria bacterium RIFCSPHIGHO2_02_FULL_40_23 | reverse complement strand
AAACACAAAATTCAAAAGCACATTGACCAATGTCCCGGCCCCGTAAATATAAACAAGGGTTTTTTGCCTTTCTAAAGAAATCAACATATTGGAAAAAAGAGCGCCTAAAAAGATTATGCCAGTAGCCAAAATAAGAATATTTAAAACTCCGGATGAAGGAATAAAATCCCTTCCGCCGATTAAAACAATTATTTTAGAGGAAAGAAAAAAAGTGCCGACTATTAAAGGAATAATTAAAATCAGTAAAACATCTAAAGTTTTTTGAACAATCTTTTTAAATTCTTCTTTGTTGAGAAAGGCGTATTTTGACATTAGAGGCATAACCAAGCCGACAAACATGGCTGGAAAAAAAATCAAGCTTTCTAAGATTTTATAAGCCAAACCGTAAATGCCGACCTCGGCCTGCGTTTTCATTAAGGAAAGCATAATAGTGTCCAGCTTAAAATAAATCATCGTTAAAATAGCGGCCAAGCCCAAAGGCAGTGATTGCCTTAGTAATTCAAGCCAAAAAGAAAAATCAAATTGAAGCCGGACAGAAATATGTTTTTGAACAAAAAATAAAATCAAAAAAAAGTTGACCGCGGCGCCGGCGGTTAAAGCGCTGACAATAAATAAAAAACCAAAATCCTGCCTGACAAAAAAAATAACCAAGCCCAGTTGGACAAAACGGCTTAAAACTTCAGCCAGGCCGACTTTATCCAGACGCAAATACTTTTGAAAAACACCCATCAAGACCTGATTATTGGATAAAAGCCAGAACCCGGCCGCCCCAATAAGAATTCCCAGTTTGGTTTCTGACGAATAAGGAAAAAAATAAGCGGCTAAAGGAGCAATTATAAAAACAAAAAGACCGGCAAAAAATCTTAAAGTAAAAGCGTTGCTGACTATTTTAGCCTCATCAGCCCCTGATCTTGAAATACTTCTGACGCAAATTGAATAAAGGCCCAAATCGGCCAAAACCGTAAAAATAAATAAAAAAGCCAGAATGGTTGAATATTGCCCAAAACCAGTCTGGCCCAAATAACGGGTCAAATAGCCAACAATAACCAAAGCCAGAGCCGTACTAACAAATCTGGCTATTACTGAAATAATAGTGTTGTAAGCTATTTTTTTGACAATTGCCATTGTAAAGCCGCATGAATTTATATTTATGAAATTCGGGCTTATTCGCGAATATCCGCGGTTTTTGGCTTAATAACTATTCTCCTATTCGGCTCCTGACCAATACTTTCCGTGCCCACCCAAGGATGACCGGCCAGGGCCAAATGAACAATTCTTCGCTCGTACGGCGGCATGGGCTGGAGAAAAAGAGACGATTTTTCGTTAACGACCTGTTCGGCCGTATGGCTGGCCAGTTCTTTTAAAAGCTCAATCCTGTTCTTTTGGTAATTATTAACATCAATAATAAAATGTATTGGGTGGCCTAATTTTTTATTAACTAAAACTCTGGACAAATGTTGAAGAGCATGCAGGTTTCCCCCGGCCTGCCCGATTAAAAATCCGGCTTCGTTTGTCTGAATATTAACCGTAATATTTTTTTTATCAGAAATATCCAAGTCAACCGCGCTTTCAAATCCTATTTTTTCTAATAAATCTATGATGGTTTTTTTAATTATTTCTGAATTATTCATTTTTTTTCAAAGTTTTATGGTTTTTGTAAAATATTGCTGAATTATACCAAAGAGAGTGATCACCGCCCAATAAAGAGGCAAACCAGCAGGCAGGGTCCAACTGATAAAAACCGTAACTATGGGCATTAAATAAGTCATCTGATGGCTCATCATGGAAGAAAAATCTGTCTTGCCTATTTTTGTTCCTTGCGTTTTTAAAGGAGAGCTTTTAGACATCATCATCTTAGACTGAACAAACATAAGGAATCCGGCCAAAAGAGCCAGGGGTATGTTTCTTTCTGAAAGATTTATTGCCCCTAAAAACATTGGGTTTAAAACTTCCGGCCGAACCACAAAGCCATAAAGACCGTTTAATCTTTCCGGGTCCAGGCCCGTATAAAAAACCCTGTATAAAGCGATTAAAATAGGCAACTGGATTAAAATCGGCAAACAGCCGGACATTGGGTTTATTTTATACTGGCGATAAAGATCCATTGTCGCCTTGGCTTGTTCCGCTTTGTCTTTGTATTTTTTCTGAATCTCTTTAATCTTAGGCTGTAATTCAGTTAATGATTTTTGGGATTTAATCGCTTTTTGAGAAAGAGGATAAAGAAGAAATCTGATAATCACCGTTAAAACAATAATAGCTATCCCTAAATCGTGACCGGGTATAATGTCATACAAAAGGATTAACGCGTTAAATAACGGCTTATAAAGAACTTCGTTAAAAATTTGGGTTACTAAATCCATATATTCCTGATTTTTTAAATAAATCAACCAAAGTTTGTTCTGTTTCCCGATAACCTCTTCCAATAATCCCTGGTTGAGTTAAAACGACTATATCAAATCCTGGTTTCATCTCTTTTAATTTTAAACGGACGATTTCGCTAAGCCGTCTTCTGATTTTGTTTCTGACCACTGCTTTTTTGGAAATTTTTAAACTAACCACAAATCCATACCGATTAAACTTTAAATTATTTTTAACCGTTCTGATGCTAATAAACCCTTGACGATAATATCCCCCTTCTTTAAAAACTTTTTCAAAATCTTTCTTTTTTGATAATCTGTTTTTCTTAGGCGGCATAATTATCACACCGTCAATCTTTCTCTTTTTTTTCTTCGCCGTCTAGCCAAAACTCGGCGGCCGTAATGAGTCGCCATTCTGGCCCGAAAGCCATGGACTCTTTTCCTTTTTCTCTTTTTAGGTTGATAAGTGATAGACATAAATTTTAGATTTAAGATTTATTATTTAGGTACAATGTAGCATTTTTTATCCATTAGGTCAAATCATATCTTTAATCTTACGCCTTTAATCTCGCGTCTATCCCCATCTCGTCCACATCTTATTCACAAAAGCATGATTTTTGTTTATTTTAGAAGGTATTTTCTTTAATTTCCAGTATGCTATAATAAATTTACGAATAAGCTCGCGAATTTTATTCACTAATTATCACGAATTAAGACATTAAGAATTCGTTGATATTCAAAATATAATTCGTGATAATATTCGTGATTTATGAACTTAAAAGAACTCTGGCAGGCCGCCTTGGGAGAAATTGAGTTAGGTATTTCTAAGGCCAACTTTATTACTTGGTTTAAAAACACTGAAATTAGCTCCAAGAAAAATGGAGTGGTGATTGTTAATGTCCCCAACGGCTTTACGAAAGAATGGCTTGAAAATAAATACAATAAACTTATTTTCAGGGCACTGCGAAATATCAGTCAAGACATTAAGGAAGTCCAGTTTATTATCGGAACCCCCCTCCCCCTCAAGCCGTTTATAAAACAAAGAAAAGAATTACCCAAGACGCCGCCTGAAGAACAACTGGGTTTTGAAGAGTTTAACGTTGATAAAGAGACCAATTTAAATCCAAAATACACTTTTGATAATTTCATTATCGGCTCATTTAACGAATTGGCCCAAGCCGCCGCGAGAGCCGTAACCAAACATTTAGGCACTCTTTATAATCCGTTGTTTATTTATGGCGGCGTTGGACTGGGTAAAACGCATCTTCTTCAGGCCATCGGAAACGAATTAAACAAAAAACATCCGCTTAAAAAAATAAAATACTTAAGTTCGGAAAAATACATGAGCGAATTAGTTGACGCCATTTCAAAAAAGGGCATGGAAAGCTTTAAGCCGAAATACCGAAAAATAGACGTTTTAATTATTGATGACATTCAGTTTATAGCCGGTAAAGAAAAAACCCAAGAAGAGTTTTTTCATACTTTTAACGCTTTGTATCAAAAAAATAAACAAATTATTATTAGTTCGGACAGACCGCCGAAGGCTATCCCCACCATCGAAGAAAGATTAAGCTCCAGATTTGAAGGAGGAATGATTGCCGACATCAGTTATCCGGACATTGAAACGAGGATAGCTATTTTAAAAAACAAAGCAAAAGAGAATAAACTTGAGATATCAGACGAAGTTATTTATTATGTCGCCAGTCATGTTCAAAAAAATATCAGAGAATTAGAAGGGGCTTTAAATAGAATTATTGCCGCTTGTAAAATAACCGAGAGCGCTCCGGATGTTGACAAAGCGAAGAAAATATTATCCGGCATTATTTCCAAACCCAAGAAATTAACTAATTTTAAAGATATCATTAAAGCCGTCGCCGAGTTTTATGATATTAACACTAATGATTTAATCAATAAGTGCCGGCGAAAGGAAATAGTCCGGCCGCGGCAAATCTCCATGTATCTCATTAGAAAGGAATTAAACGGCTCTTTCCCTTATATTGGAGAAAAACTAGGGGGACGAGACCACACAACCGCTATGTACTCTTATGAAAAAATTAATAAAGACATGGAAAACAACGAAGCGCTTCAACAGGAAATAAATTTAATTAAAGAAAGGATTTATAACTAACATCTTAATATCCCACATAAAAACATGTGGAGTAATTCTTAATAAATATATTTTATTTTTAAAATTAATATTTATCCAAAAATAATTCATAATTTATTCATTAAATAATTAACAAAATATTAAACGCAAAACACCAGACACGAAATACAAAAAATAACTTTTCCACATTTTACAATAAACTAATAATACTAATAAAATTTATATAAATATATTATTACATATTATTATGCAGATAATCTGTCTTCAGGAAAATTTAAAACAAGCGCTAAATATTACCGAAAGAATTATTGGTAAGAATTTAACTCTTCCTATTTTAAACAACCTTCTTTTGGCGACGGAAAACAATCGTTTAAGAATTTCTTCAACGAATTTAGAAATAGGGATTAATTGTTGGGTGCCCGGGAAAATTGAAAAAGACGGAAGCATTACCGTGCCGGCTAAATTATTAAGCGGTTTTATCGGTAATTTACCGAATAAAAAAATTGAACTTAAAACTAAGGATAGTCAATTATATCTGGGGTGCGAAAACTTTAAAGCGGTTTTAAGGGGAATAGACGCAAAAGATTTTCCGATTATTCCTAAAATTAAAAACAGTCCGTTAATAAAAATAAAAAGCGAAGTTTTAAAAACAGCCCTGGCTCAAGTGGCAGAAATGGCCGCTATTTCAGAAGTCAGGCCGGAAATTTCCGGTGTTTTTGTAAAAATTGAAAAAGATTTAATTAAATTCGCGGCCACTGACAGTTTTCGTTTGGCGGAAAAGATAATCTACCAAAATAAACTTGTTTCAGCCAGAGCGGGACTTGTCTCGGCCAAAGATGGATTAGAATCCCTTAATCACTCTTTAATTATTCCCCAAAGGACTATTTTGGAATTAGTGAGAATTTTAGGAGAAAAGGATTTATTGGGCGCTAAAGAAGACCAAGAGGTTGAAGTGATTTTGGGCGGCAATCAGATTTTATTTGATTTGGGTTATTCGCAGGTTGTTTCAAGATTAATAGAGGGGCAATACCCAGATTATCAACAAATTATCCCCAAAAACCTTGAAATTCAAGCGACTCTAAACCGAAACGAATTAATAAACGGAATTAAAATAGCCAGTCTTTTTAGCGGCAAAGTTAATAATATCAAACTTTCTATTCAGCCAAAGAAGTCTTTAATAGAGATTTCTGCCAAAGACACAGACATCGGAGAAAACAAATCGCAATTAAACGCTAAAATAGAAGGCAAAGAGGTAGAAATAACCTTTAATTACCGTTATCTTTTAGACGGTTTGAATAACATCTTTAGCGATAAAGTTATTTTAGGCCTGAACAGCGCTTCTAATCCTGTTGTCATTAAACCCGTCGGCGATACCAGCTACACCTATTTAGTTATGCCGATAAAGGCTTAACCCTAATAAAAAGCATAATCATCTCAAAAACCCTAAATAGTAAAACTATTTAGGGTTTTTGCTTTTAAGAAAAATTAAAAATATTATACCCCCAAATCAATGTTTTCTATATACCAATTATAAAACTCTTTTGGCGATAAAAATTTCGTTCGTCCGGGCTTGCCCTGTTTTTTGCCGGCTGGCCTAATAATAACTTCGGTAGCTCTTATTTTGCCATTGATTCTTAATTGATTGGTCCTACCTAAACGACTAGGCAGGGTTTCTATTTTATCAACCGGATCAAAACCAATAGCGCAAAGAAATTGTTTCCCTTTTTTATCAATAGAAGTGGGAGCAAAAGCAATAGCGTCACGGTCGTAAAGAGTGGCATTGTCTCGTTCCCCTATTGGGTCATGCTCTGGTTTTGAGCATAGTTCTAAATAACCAAAAAGAGACTTAAAGGCGTCTTTTGCTGATAGGCCCCGATAAAAACAAGGCGGTTCTTGGTAATTTGGTAATCGCTCTATTTGTTCTTTAGAGATTTCTTTTTCTACTTCAGTCGGTTTTGGGTATTCAGTTTGCGATTTTAATGCTTCCATCGTATTTATTGATATATTTCAATAATCATCTCATCTTCCGCCCTGTTTAGGGCCTTGTCATAGGCGCGGACCTTGATGGTTTGTTCGGTAGTAGAAGCATTAAGATAAGATAAAAAATTAAAAGTGATTAAATAGGGTTTGGTCGTATCCGCGCCGACTAATTGATCGTTAAAGAAAAAATCAAGCTGTTTTACGCCTAAAGGAGCTTCAGCCTCGGCCTCAATAGTTAAAATAGATTGAGTAATCAGTTCGTCGTTTCTTGGCGAGATAATTTTTATTTCAGGCCGATTTTCTTCAGTGTGAATATTATCGTATTCAGTCGGCGGTTTTTGATTAAAAACCAAACAAATAGGGCAGTATGAATTTTTAGCCCATCCTAAAACAGGGATTTCCCAGTTAAGAAATTGGGGATCGTCAGCCGGGTTTTCCGGATACGGTCCGGCCGGATTGTTTTTGTCAACATAATAAAGAATAGAGTGAACTTCCTGATAAATTTTTTCTTCAATTAGATCCGGCGGAGTTAAGTCAGTGGCTAATTTGCCTGAAATTTTATCAATTTTTACTTTCTTTTTAAAGGCCAGTTCGCCGTTAAGAACCGATTTATCCGTCGGCGCCGGTTTTGGCGGCGTAAACTCTTCTATTTTTTCAGGTAAAATAAATTCATTGACATTCATTATTTCCTGTTCTTTGTTTTTTGTTTGATACGCTCTTTTCATAAATTCATTCCAAATCGGGGCCGCCACATAACTGCCGTCTCCCTGCCGCATTGGCGAGCTGTCGTTGTTGCCGACCCAGACGCCAGCCGCAAGAGAGGGAGTATAACCGACTGTCCAGCCGTCGCGGTATTCCTGGGTGGTGCCGGTTTTAACCGCGGCCGGCCGGTCGGCTAAATAAAGCTTTGAATGGGAGCCAAACATTGACGCCCGGGCTTCTTCGTCAGAAAGAATATTATTGATTTGTCTCGCAACCTGCTCGTCTAAAACGCGGAGAGATTTATTCTGGAATTCTTCTAAAACATTTCCTTTAGCGTCTTCAATTTTTAAAATTGAGCTCATTGGGCGTTTGATTCCTTCGGCGGCAAAAACTCCAAAAGCCGCTGTTTCATCTAAAAGTTTAATTTCTCCGCCGCCCAAAACCAATGACAAGCCATAGCGTTTTCTGTCCTTTAGGGTGGTAATGCCCATATCTTGGGCTAAGTTGATTGATTCGTTAACGCCGGCTAAATAAAGAGTCTTAACCGAGGGCACGTTAAGAGACTGAGCTAACGCTTGTTTCATTGTCAGCGGCCCGCGAAACTTGCCGTCATAATTTTTTGGCCTGTATTCTTGTTCTTGGCCAGCCGCGCCGTATTGACCAAAACTTGTTTCTAAATCAAATAAAATAGTTTCCGGCGTAAAGCCCTTTTTAAAAGCCGCGGCGTAAACAAATGGCTTAAAAGAAGATCCTGGCTGGCGATGCGGGCTAATAGCCACATTAAAATTACCTTGGTTTTCAATGTTAAAATAATCAACTGACCCGACCATGGCCAAAACCTGGCCGGTTTTTGGGTCAACGGCCGTTAAAGCCGCGTTATTGGCCCGATGGGTTTTTTTATTGTAATCCGCCCGTTGGGTAATCACCTCTTCAGCGACTTTCTGCAAGTCCCAATCAAGAGTGGTCAAGACTTTGAGTCCGCCTCTTTCCATATAATCTTGGCCGTATTTTTCCTCTAAATATTCTTTAATATACATTACAAAATGAGGGGCTTTAACGGCTTGCCTTTGAAGAGTGAATTTTAATTCTTCTTTTTTGGTCTCCTCTTTTTGTTCTTCATTAATATAGCCGAATTTAATCATTCGTTCTAAAATATATTCCTGCCGGCCCTTTAACTCTTCCAAGTGAGAGCCGTAAGGGGAATAATATGTCGGAGCTTTGGGGAGAGCGGCTAAAAGCGCGGCCTGGGCCAAACTTAAATCTTTGGCTGATTTGTCAAAAAAGGTTTGAGCGGCGGATTCTATTCCATACGCGTTAGAGCCGTAAGGCACCTGATTGAGATAAAAGCTCAAAATTTCGTCTTTTGAGTATTTTCTTTCCAGCTCAAAAGAAAGAATAGCTTCTCTGATTTTTCGGGCAAAAGTTTTTTCAGGCGTCAAAACCGCGTTTTTAATAAATTGCTGGGTAATGGTTGAGCCGCCCTGGGCAAATTTTTGTCCTTTTAGGTTAGCCAAAGCCGCTCTGATAATTCCTTTCCAGTCTAAGCCAAAATGATGGTAAAAATTATCGTCTTCAATCACCACCGTCGCGTCCTTGGCGTATTGGGGGATTTCTTCAAAAGGAATAATAGTTCTTTTTTCTTCAGCGTGGACATCATAAAGCAAGACTTGGCCGGTCCGGTCAAAAATTTTAGTGGATTCAACCACTTGGCGCTCGTTGATTTTTTCCGGGTCAGGCAGATCTTTGGCAAAATAGGCGAAAACAGCCAAGCCGGAGAAAAATAAAAGAAATAAACAAAAACCGGCCAGTTTAAAAACGGCCTTTATTGCCTCTCTTTTTCTTCCCGTTCTTCGCGATTTTTTAAATTTTCTGTAATAGATTCTTCCAACCACCTTTTAATTGTGGCAAATTCAGCCCATTTTAGCAAGAAGGGCTGTGATTTAAAGTAGCGGGCTCTTTTCTTTTTAGCATTATTTAGGTATAGTAAAGACATGAGAGAAGACAAAATTAAGACTTTACTAAGCAAAGGAGTGGAAGAAGTTATTAAGAGAGATAGTTTGGAAAAGAAATTGAGGTCGGGCAGGAAATTGAGGATAAAATACGGGGCAGACCCGAGTGCGCCGGATTTGCATTTAGGCCACAGCGTTTGTTTGTGGAAATTAAAAGAATTTCAGGATTTGGGACACCAAGTCGTTTTTATTATTGGCGATTTTACGGGTCTTGTGGGCGACCCTTCGGGTCGGGACAAAACCCGGCCGGCTTTATCTAAAGAAGAGATAGAAAAAAACGCCAAAACTTATTTTGAGCAAGCGGGGAAAATTTTAGACATTAAAAAAATAGAAATTGTTAAAAACAGCCAGTGGTTTTCTAAAATGGATTTGGCTGAATTTTTAAAATTAGCGGGCCAGTTTACTTTGGCGAGAATTATAGAAAGAGATGATTTTAGCC
>Ga0155367_107_pt2 | contig 26566 bp, 27 predicted proteins | sample RifCSPhighO2_02_FD_106335 | JGI IMG/M metagenome (GOLD analysis project Ga0155367, IMG submission 106335) | Candidatus Portnoybacteria bacterium RIFCSPHIGHO2_02_FULL_40_23 | reverse complement strand
AACATTATTATCCCTCCTATTCCCTCTGCCATTTTTTCACCCACATTAGCTTCCGGGTTTAATTCGTATGTATGCTGGAGACCTAAAATTTTCGCTAACTGCGCGCTTAGTCCTAATTCTCCTATAGCGTTGTCAAAAAGGAAATGAGTAAGGACTTGAGAAAAATCAATAATCGCGCCGGCAATGACTAAGCTGAAATTAATCAAAAGAGCCGCAATAATAAGTTTAGGTAAAACTTTTTTAAGTCCATAGGCGTCTATTTGTAAAATCGTGGCAAAAGCAATGGCCATTAAAATTAAGACAAAAAATAAATTAACCAAGCCGCGAGTTAATTTCCAGCCAACTTGAACCACCGGGGATTTAGTAAATTCTTCAATACTAAAGACCATTTGTAGAAACAAAGCGGCAACCCAAAAGAATATTGAAGCAAGAGCTTGGATTATTGCTCCAATTCTAGCTATTATCCAAGCAAGGGCATTAAAGGCAATGTCAATAGGATCATAACCTAATAGCCACCATGCTGCTTTGGCTTCTTTCGCTCCTAAAATAAAAATCCCCAAAGCGCTGATTGTAAATATCAGCAAAAAAGTTGAGAGTATTTTCTTGCCCCGCACCTTTTTTATTTTTTTTACGGCTTTTAGTAGTTGAATACAAAAATTAAAATACTCTTTACGGGAATTTATTTGTAAAAAGGCGCGGGGTCTGTTTTTAATGTTTTTAAGCCAAAAAAAAGACATTATTTTAATCTTTGATTGAAATTACAATATGATTAAATACCAACAGGGGAGCCGGGAATCTCTGGTGTTTCTCCTGGATTATCCGCTGGTTCTTCTGGGCCCGGAAGCGCCGTTACATTAACTGTTGTTTGCGGGGTTTTACCCCCGGCTTTAAAAGTGATTATAGGAGGGTTGTCTGGATCTGTATCTGTTACAGAGATGGCTGTTACAGAAAAGACAATTTGGCCATTGCTGTCAGTAATCATGGAAGTGGGGCTTATCATAATCACGCTGGGATCGCTGATTTCCGGGGTTATTAGATAACCAACCACTGGTTTGCCGTCCGTGCCCCAAACAGTCACAACAATATTTTCGCTTTCACCTGTTTGAAGAGTGATTGTAGAATCGCTTAAGTTTATGGAGCCGACCGGAGCTTCTTCAGCCGGCGGTTCTGGGTTACTGCTTGTATAATCACTTCTGCCGTCGCCTCTTGGATTCAAAAAGCTTAAGCCCTTGCCAATGACGCGATTGATTAAGGCGTTCGCAATGGCGGTCAGATAAGCGCCTAATTCTGATTTAGAATCAATATTTTTAACCCAATCCATTTCGCTGGTAATCGCTTCAGCGGCTAAAGAACCAATCGCGTCTCCCGGGGTATAGATTTCTCTTTTGTCGCATTGCCAAGAGCCGCCCGGCGGTATCTCGTTTGACAGGTTTTCGCACGCTTTAACTCCGGTGGCCGAGCCGATTTGATTGTTTTTATCGTCATATAAACTGCAGGTCGTGCATCTTTCGTCTCCGAGCCAGCCGGAATTGGCAATACCTTTGTTTTGAGCCGCTTCTTGGGCTTTGTTCATTAAACCCAATTTTTCATCCATAGCCAAAAGATAAGCGCCGTAAAAATTATTCTGCGGTTCAGTGATGCTTATCCAGCCGTCCCAGCCGCCGTAACGGAAATCTTTAAAAAAGTTTTCAAAACTCGTGCCTGCTTGTTCTTCAAAAGTGCATTTTATTCTTTGATTAAAGCCATTGTCTAATTTTCCCACAAAACCGCTTAGCCCGTTGTATTCTCCGCTGGGCGCGAAGCTCTTAATGAGAATTGATTTAAACGGAGCGCAGGCCTCGCTTGCGCTTAACTGGCGGCTGAATTTATGTTCCGCTTCGTTTGCCGCCAGACCCAAGAAATCCCACCAATTAGTGATGAATTTCGGCCCTTGTTCGCCTCCGCCCTGAATCCACATAACAATTTCATTAGTTAGCATATCCAGGATTTTTTTCTTAAGAATGGCCAAGAGAGTGGCTAACGCTTCCTGCCAGAGCCAGTCAGCTACTTTGATGGCCCAGCGGGAGGCGTTGTCCATAACATATTTCCAACCCATTTTGGCTATTTCAAGAATCGTATTAGCGACCGATGTTCCTATATGAGCGGCGTCAATGACCGGCACTTGGGCTTGAGTTTTTTTAGGAAACAAAAATCCGCCCAGATTTAAACCGAGCATCGCTAACAAGAGAATGGCCGGAATAATTTTTTTCTTCATGATTGAGATTCAACTATTTTTTTAACTAATTCATCGGCTTTTATCGCTATTTCTTTTGCCAAATCAATAGTAATAGGATGGTTTTGAACGGCTAAAACCGCTTTTAGGGGGTCTTCATCAACATTTTTTACCGCTTCAAAAGTATTAATGCTTATTAAAAGGATTTGTAATTCTAATTTATGGATTTCCAAAGCGTTAAGGGGAACGGGCGTGTTTTTAAGTTCTTCGTAAGTAAGTTTATAAGCATTTATTCTTTTGTTTATCTGGGAAAAGTTTCTTGTTTCAAGAGCGTGAAGCGTGTCTTCCATTTCAGTTGTTTTAAACTCCGGCGCGTCAAGGTATTTTAAAATTATTTCGCTGTATTTCGTCAGATAATTTTTAACGGCTTCTTCGCTGTTGTCGCTTGAGATTTTTAATTCCTCGTCTTTAATTTCGGGGATAAGAACCTGACTTGAATCAGCCAAAGCGTTAGTTAAAAATTCGTCTAAATTTGCTTGGGACGCAGAGTCAATATCAGCCGCGCCATTTTCAGAAACTAAAGGATTAATGGCTCCGGCCATCATACCGGAGACAATGTCTTGAACAAGAACTTTAGTAAGATTAGTATCGCGGGAAAGAACGCCCGGGGCCGGCCGCGGCTCCATTGCTTTATCGCTTGATTTGTCGTTAGGCGCGGGTTTTAACGGGTCATAGCCGGAGGCGATTTCTTCGCCGTCAAAATATCCGTCACCGTCAGTGTCCGGATTATTCGGGTTAGTTTTATAAATCGCTTCTTCCCAGTCTAAAAGCCCGTCTTCGTCAGAGTCTTTTAAAGAATTAAGAGAAATATTTTTTGATGGAGCGCCGCTTTGATCAATTTTGCTTTTAAGAACTAAAAAACCGCCGATTATTATTCCAATCGCTAATATTAAAAAAGTCAGAAGAACCAGAATTTTTTTAGGATTTTTTTGAAAAATCATTTTAGAAAGGACTTGAGCCGTGATATATTATTAATTTTCCGGTTATTTTACCACGGCATCTTTTGGCTCTTTCGGTACAACAAACAATATCGCCGCCAGCCATGCCCAACAGCCATTGTCCCATATAAGCGGGCGACCCGAATATGTAACTGTATGATACTCCGTCCTGATAAACATAATTACCGGCCGTTGGTTCGCTTAATTTTATGTAATCACCGGGAAAATTTTTACACGATATTATTTCTTCTATTTTTCCTCCGAAAGGACTTCCCAAACCGTTTAAAGCGAGAAGAGAGGTTAAAATGCTTTTATTGTTTTTTATTTCTTCAGTCTTAATTTCTTCGTTTATTTCTTCTTCGCTTTCTTCTTTAATTTCCACGGTCGGAGATTCTGTTTCGTTAGTCAGAATAGTTTTTTCAGAAACAATATTTTTTTGAGACAAAACTTCTTCTGTTAATTTTTCTTCATTTGTTTTGGTTTGTTCCTTAAAAAAACTTTGATTATTTTGTTTTTCAAAAAGCGGCAGTTTCCCTCCGCTGACTTGACTTAAATCTTTAGAAATGGTATTTTCCGATTGTTCGCTTGGCCAAAGATAAAGAGAGACGCTTACAATCAACATCAAAACCGCTGTGACTACTTGAGCCTTAGGAAAGATTTGTGATGACATTTTGAAACCCCGGTTCAGTCTTTTGTCTATTATACATTTTTTTAAGATATTCTCCAAATGATTATATTAAAAGTTATCCACAGAGGCAAAAAACCAATGTTTACATTTTAAATAAAAAGGGTTAGACTGGAAATAGAATGAAAAATACAACCAACCTTATTGATATCATCAAAAAAAGCGATTTGTCAGAGCTGGAAAAAGAGGAATGGTCAGCGATTATTAAAAATTCGCCCAAGGTTTTTACGGAAAGCCTGGCCGTGGTTCTTTCTAATTTTCCGGAACAACTGAACTGGTTTAATGGGATTTACCAGAGAAAAAAAGACGCTTTTGTTGTTTTAAAAGAAGATAAAAATAAAGGACAAGCTCTTCTTGAAAAGATTTATCAAGAAGAAAAAGACAGATTAGAGGAATTAGTAAAAAAGGAAAAATAAAGGAGTTATTATTTATGGATAAATTTAAAATTGAACAACCAGAAATTGGTACCGAAATTAAACCTGAAAAAACAGAAAAAGAAAATTTCGAGGAGGTGTTGGGTATGGAGTTAAGGAAAGAGAAGAAAGAATTGGGAGGGGTTTTTTCAAAATTCCCTCCAAGAATAAATGAAGCCATAGTAGTAGCGATTTTGGGGTTAAGTATTTTTTCGGCTAGTATTGCTGAAACCCGCGGGAGAGGAAGAGAAGGAGATATTGGCCGCGCTGTTGAAAAAGGGATAGTGCTCGTCATAAAAAACGCGGCCGAGGGCATAGGGCGGCGAATAGAGAAAATATTTGAAAGGACCGGAGGAGCTACTACGGAAAGAGAAGAAGCGAGAAAGATTCAGGAAATACAAAGAGAAGACAGGGATTATCACCGTCAAGCCGAAGAGGCGCGGGATAATCTAATGCGGATGCTTCAAGGAAGAGGAAGAAGGGGTGAGTCAGCCGGATTGGGCGCAGAATATCGCGAGATTGCAATTAAGAACTACAAGCTCGCGATTACTGCTATAAATGACGCCCACCGGGCCCAGCACTTTGAAGGAGGTAGCGCTATTACCGGTTGTCGCTACCCTGATGGATTTTCCTCGGAATTCGTCAGAGAAATTGAACAATTAGAAAAGTTTTAAATTTAATTATTTTATCAAGATACATAAGGCAGGAAGTATTTAGACTTAAAAGTCTAAAATCATTGCTTCCTGCCTTATTTAATTTTTGTAACTAATTCCACCCAATCCTCCACTGACAAATCTCCGGGTCTTGCTTTTAAATTAAATCCGCAATCAAGCAGGATTTTTTTTATTTCGGCTTTATTTTTTTTAAGCCCCTTGGAAAGATTATTGATTAATTGTTTTCGCGGAGCGGAAAATCCGGCTTTTACTGTTTTGAAGAATCTTATTCGTGAGATTTGTGGTAAATTCGTGCAAATTTGCGATATTTTAATTATCGCTGAATCAACTTTTGGCCGCGGCCAAAAAGATTTTTGTGAAACATAGTTTATAATTTTGGGCTCGGCATAAAATTGGACCGAAACCGCCAATAAGTTCATCTTAGGCGGTTGGGCGCAGATTCTTTGCGCCACTTCTTTTTGAATAAGTAGGACTATTTGCTTAGGCGGATTTTTAGATTCTAAAAACATGCGGATAATTGGCGAGGTAATATAATAAGGAATGTTAGCTACCACTTTATAGTGGTTAGTGATTAGTGGTAAATGGTTAGTTTTTAAGATGTCATTTTTAACAACTCTAACATTTTCAACATCTCCAATATTTTCTTTTAAAATCTCAATCATTCTTTTATCTTTTTCCACGGCTATCACTTTCCCGGCTTTTTCGGCTAATTCTTTGGTCAAGATTCCCAAGCCGGGCCCGATTTCCAAGACAATATCGTCTTTTTTTAAATCAGCCGCTTGGATAATTTTTTGAAGGACATTTTTGTCAATTAAAAAATTCTGGCCCAAGTATTTTAATGGGCGGAAATTGTATTTTCGGAAAAATTTTTTAGGAAGCTCCATAAAATTCAATCAAATTCTCCGGAATATCGCCTAAAAATCTTGAGGGCGGATTGACCATCACGCTTCCGTAAATCCGTCTTTTTTGAGCAAAAGTTAAGTAGACTTTTTGTTTGGCTCGGGTAAGACCCACATAGCAGAGCCGTCTTTCTTCTTCCATTTGCTCCGGGTCAAGGATGCTTTTTGAATGAGGGAAAAGCCCTTCTTCAAGCCCAACCATAAAAACCACCGGAAATTCCAGGCCCTTGGCGCAGTGAAGCGTCATCAGATTAACCAAATCTTTTTCTTTTTCCACTTCGTCATGACTGCTTAGCAAGGTTATTTCTTCCAGGAATTTTTGAAGGCCCAAAGGAGGCTTGGTTTTATCGTATCTTGACGCCACCGTAAAAAGCTCCTGAATGTTTTCCCATCGTCTTTCTCCGTCCTCGCTTTTGTCTCTTACGTATTTTTCATAATCAGTTTTTTGAATAACCAAATTGATTAGTTTGGTTAGGGGAAGTTTTTGACTGGCTTGGCGCAAATCAATTATTAAGCCGTTGAAATTTTCAAAAGCTCCGTTATTCAATTTATAATCAGTCATCTGGAGTTTATTATACAGGAGGTCTTTAGTGGTTTTTCCTATTTTTCTCGGCGGCACATTGATAATCCTGTTTAAACTTACGAGGTCATTGGGGTTAATCAATAACTTTAAATAAGCCAGAATGTCTTTGATTTCTTTTCTTTCGTAAAAGCGGACCGTGCCGATGATTTTATAAGGGAAATTAGCTTTTAAAAAAGATTCTTCAATGGCCCGGGACTGGGCGTTGGTTCTGTAAAGAACCGTAAAGTCTTTTGGATTCAGTCCTTGGGCAAACAGATTTTCCATTTCTTGGATAATAAATTCGCCTTCTTCTTGTTCGTCTTTGACTTCAATAATCTGGATTGCTTCGCCAATCGGGTTTTTGGTCCACAAATTCTTTTCTTTCCGCTCTCTGTTTTTGGCAATAATATGACGGCTGGCCGATAAAATATTTTGGGTGGAGCGGTAATTTTCTTCCAAAAGAATAATCTTGGCTTTTGGATAATCTTTTTCAAAATTAAGAATATTTCTAAAATCAGCTCCGCGCCAGGAGTAAATTGATTGGTCAGGATCAGCGATAAGGCAGAGGTTTTTATGTTTTTGAGCTAAAAGATTAGTTAGGGTATACTGACCCAAGTTTGTGTCGTGAGCTTCGTCAACCAAAATATAATGCCATTTATCCTGATATTTTTCTAAAACAGCCGGGTGTTTTTGAAAAAGCTGAACCGTAAGCATTATTAAGTCGTCAAAATCCAAGGTGTTGGCTTTTTTAAGGGCTTCTTGGTATTTTACATAGATTTTAGCTACGATTTTCGGCCAATATTCATTGGCTTCGTTTTGATAATCTTCCGCGCTTATTAGTTCGTCTTTGGCCCGGGATATGTTTTCTTTAAAAACCGCCGGCTTGATTTGACCGGCATCCATCTGAAGGTCTTTGATAATTTGTTTAATTAAAGAAAGCTGGTCTGCTTCGTCGTAAATAACGAAGTTTTTTTGATAACCTAATTTATCTATTTCCCGGCGAAGAATTTGAAGACAGATTGCGTGAAAGGTACCAATGCTTGGCAGGGTTTTATAGCTCTTAAGAAGATTTTTGACTCTTTCTCTCATTTCTTCCGCCGCCTTATTGGTAAAAGTCACGGCTAAAATATTTTCAGCCGGAACATTTTTCTGGATAAGATAAGCGATTCTATGAGTAAGGACGCGGGTTTTCCCTGAACCCGGGCCAGCCACAATTAAAACCGGTCCGTAAATAGACTGGACCGCTGATTTTTGCTCTTGATTAAGGTCGGACAAGATGTTTTCCATAATTATTTAGACTTTCGTTCTAAGTATAGCACAGAATAACTTGTGGACAACTTTTCTTGACCCCGCACCTATGGGGATTTTACTTAAAGAGCAAATTCACAAAGCGAATCTACTTATCCCCATAGGTGCGGGGTTGACAAAGGAGAGCCGCTTTGCTAAGCTAAATGAAGTAAAGTATTCATAGAATTATACTTTTTTTACCCCGAGATTACGGGGTAAACCCCGCACCTATGCATAGGTGCGGGGTAAACCTATTTAGGGGAGTATATTGACTAATGTATACAATTTTCCAGTATCTCTGCGTCGTTTTAAAACACATAGAGATTTATACGGACTCCTTTTTGCGGAAAACAACGGAGACTTTTCGAAAAAGGCCCCAACTGCTCTTAGCGGCAGTTATTTTATTTGCGAGCGGTTTATTTGTTTTAAAGCCCGTTTTTGGTTTGGAACAGATGTTTTTAAACTCTAACAGTCAGAATAAGCCGGTTTTTGAAGACGAGACTTTGAGTGAAAAAGACACTTTTTCGCTCCAATCACCTTATTTAACAGCCAATGCCTCGGCTGTTTTTGTTTCGCCGTCTTCGGGTATTTTGGCTGTTCAGGCCGAACCAGCGGAAGAATCTGACGAAGAAAATCAGGAGGAATCTTCTTTAATCAGTATTCAGGAAAGCGCTTTATTGTCTCAAGCCGGGCCAATTACTTTTATCAGCCAGGAGTCGCGGACAGGCGTTATCTCTTATGTGGTTCAGGAAGGCGATACTCCTTCCGCTATCGCAGCTTTTTTTGGCATTACTACCGATACCCTGCTTTGGGCGAATAAACTTCAGGAAACGAGCGTTATCAGGCCAGGAGACGAATTGACCATTCCGCCCGTGAGCGGAGTTATTCATAAGATTAAAAACGGCCAGACCGTTGACTGGATAGCTAATTATTATAAAGCAAACGCGGATGATATTATTGCCTTTAATGATTTGCCGGCTGACGGACAGATTATTGAAGGCCAGCAAGTGGTGGTGCCTGACGGCGTAATGCCGGCTCCGCCTCAACCAAAGCCCAAATCCGTGGCCAAGGCCAAGTCTTCCGGTCAGAAATATGTTGGGCCGGGCACTGGCAAGAGCCGTGCTTTCCCTTATGGCCAGTGTACTTACTATGTGGCGCAAAAAAGAGTTGTCCCTTGGTCAGGAAACGCTAAAGACTGGATAAATAATGCCCAAGCTATGGGTTATCCGGTTTGTCGTGGCAGTCAGTGCGAGCCAAGAGTGGGAGCGATAATATCTTTAGGCGGTAATACCCGGCTCATTAAACGTTACGGCCATGTGGCTTATGTGGAATCAATTAACGGCGACTGGATTACTTTTTCTGAAATGAATTATCTGGGTTTTGGGGTTAAAAGCGTAAGGACCATTCAGAAAAACAGCGGCTTGATCAGGGGATACATATACTAATAATTTTCAATTTCTAATTTTTAATTTTCAATCAAAAAACCGCCAGAGGCGGTTTTTTGATTTATATCCCTTCCTGCCTTGGCCGGTATTGGATAGCTTCAGCGATGTGAGGGGGTTGAATGTCTTTTTGGCCGGCTAAGTCTGCGATGGTTCTGCCTAATTTTAAGAGGCGGTGATAGGAGCGGGCCGAGAGGCGCAGCTGGGTAATGGCTGATTTTAAAAGGTCGCGGCTTTGGAGATTGATTTGGCAGTATTTTTTAATTTGCTGGATATTCATTTGGCTGTTGGTTGAGATTTTTTCATTATTAAACCTTTCTGATTGAACTTTTCTGGCCATGACAACTCTTTGTCTGATAGCGGTTGAAGATTCAGCCACTTTTTCTGAAACTAATTGTTCGTATTCAACTCGCGGCACTTCAACATGAAGGTCAATTCTGTCTAAAAGCGGCTCGGAAATTCTTCTTTGGTACTTGGAAATTTGGCCCGGCGGGCAAATACATTGCTTTTGCGGGTCGCCAAGTTTGCCGCAGGGGCAGGGGTTCATTGCGCCGACTAAAGTAAATTGAGCCGGAAAAGTAAGCGTGCCCGAGGCCCTTGAGACGCTGATTTGTCCGTCTTCCAAGGGCTGGCGAAGCGCTTCTAAAACCGGTTTGTTAAATTCCGGAAATTCGTCTAGAAATAAAGCGCCTCTATGAGCCAAAGTAATTTCTCCGGGCCTTGGATAAGAGCCGCCGCCCACTAAAGAAATAGCCGAGGCGGTATGATGAGGGCTTCTGAACGGCCTTTCAGTGATTAGGGCTTGGCCTTTGGGCAAACGGCCGGCCACGCTGAATATTTTTGTTACTTCCAAGGCCTCGTTTTTGGTTAGGGGCGGAAGAATAGAGGGTAGGGCGCGGGCTAAAAGAGTTTTTCCGGCTCCGGGCGGCCCGCTCATTAAGATATTATGGCCGCCGGCCGCGGCAATTTCTAAGGCCCGTTTAACATGCTCTTGCCCTTTAATATAAGCCATATCCAAAACATTTTCTGATTTTTGAAAAAACTCTTCAATTTGAGTGATTGGTTGAGCCGGAATAATTTCTGAATTATCAAGATGAGCTTTTAATTGTCTTAAGTTTTTAATGGGAATAATTTCTAAATTTTCCACGAGCGCCGCTTCTAAAGCGTCTTCGTGGGACATAAATAAAGTTTTAAATCCATTTTCCTTAGCCATCAGGGCAATGGATAAAATTCCGTTAACATGCCGGACTTTTCCTTCCAGAGACAATTCTCCGACAAAGAGATTTTTTTCCAAGTTATTTATCGCTAATTGGTTTGAAGCCATTAAAAAAGCCACGGCTATGGGTAAATCATAAGCCGGGCCTTGTTTTTTTAAATCAGCCGGAGCCAAGTTGACAATCACGCGGCGGCTGGTTGAAACCGGCGGTTTGGCTCCACTGTTTTTAATGGCCGAAGAAACTCTTTCTTTTGACTCATTAACCGCGGCGTCGGGCAGGCCAACTATCTGAAAAGCGTGGAGCCCGCTGGATAAATCAACTTCCACTTCAATTGGCTGGGCGTCTAATCCAACCACAGCCGCTGAATAAACTTTAGCAATAGCCATAATAAATCAAAAGCATGTATTTAAATATCAAGAGGCGCATTTCATGCATAATTTAGCTTCCGGCAAAGCTTCAAGCCGTTTTATTTCAATATCTTTCCCGCATTTACCGCATTTTCCGTAATCGCCTTTTTTGATTTTCTCCAAAGCTTTTTCCACATCCTGGAGCCGCAGTTCTAAAGTGTGTTCAACCGGCAGTAAATTTTCGTATCTTTCCACTTCGTCCGCTCTTTCGTTTTTATCAGAGCGATGAATATCAACGCGGGCAAATTTTGTGTCCCAATCTCCTTTTATTTTCGGGTCTTTTTTCGCGAAACTTTTTAAGTCTTTGGTTAGTTGCTTTTTCGTTTTCTCCAGTTGTTTTTCCAATTGTTTTATAAGTTTTTGGTCCATAGCGCTATTTTATCATACAAAATAAAAAAAGCCAACACAATATTGACTTCTCTAATAAAATATGATATATTAGAGGGCGTTGAAAGACCCCGAAAACTTGGTGTTTAAATGGGCTCAACGCCCTCTGTGTTTTTCTGAATTTGTTTAGATTTTGTTTCCATGAGGAAACAAAGAATCATAATTATTTTATAATTAATTGCTTTAATTCAGAAAAACATGTTTTTTAATCTTTTGCCAGTTAATAGTTTTATTTTGCCTTCCCTCCGAAGGCTTTTTGTTTGAAAGAACTAAATTATTTTAACCAGCAAAAGATTGTACCCTAATTTTACTAAATATAAGAAGTTGTTGTCAACCCCATCTTATTCACAGCTTGTCCCCAGTCGTCATTGCTTAATAATTAAATCAATAGTTTTTTCCAGCAGACCAGGAGAATTGCTAATAAGAAAATAATCTTCTATTTGACTGTAATAATAGTTTTTAGCCTGCGAAGATAGGGATTTTAGGTTGATAATCTTATTCTGGCGGTAAGTTTGATAAGAAGTATGGAAATCTTTTTCTAATTCTTTTTCAATTTGTTCTAAAATTCTGTTGGTTTGGGCTGAAGTGGCCTCTCTTTGAAGGATAAGAACAAAAGGAAAGGGTTCTTTGTCTTTTTGGGGAAATAGAGCCAAACCAACTTGATTTTTTAAAAGCGGCTGAATATCTTTTGGAAAATCCAAACCGGCCTGATTTAATCTTTTTTCAAATTCTTTTGTTGACCATTGATAAAAAGACGATTGCTCCAAAAACTCTTGATGAAAAGGGAGAATTTGGTCAAAAAGAGACTTTTGGTCAATTATGACAAAAGCAGAAGCTGATTTGGGAATGATTTTAATTAAAGACGAATTTTCGGCTGGATTTAAAAAACGATTAACTCCGTAGAATAAAGCGGCGCCTATTAAGACAAGAAGAACCCAGCCAGCGGTTTTTTTAAAAAGAGGCGGCAGGCCGGGCGCTTTAATTCCCGATTCATTGCTTTTTCTTAAATCAACTTTAAGCTCGTCGCTGACTTTTTCTTTAAGAGAATTATCTTTTTTAATTTTAATCGGAATTTTTACCATATTATTGCGTAAAAAGCGTCTTTATTTTTGAATTATAAGCCTTCATTAAACGAGGAGCTTTAGAATGCGGGTGAAACATCAGGAAATAGTCAGTAAAAACAACCTGGTCATCAGGCCGAAGAATAAGTTTTTTGGCTATCTTATTTTTTTGCCACTGGCCTAATTTTTTTTCTAAAAAATCGCCAATTTTATTATTGAGCAATTTTTCCAATAAGACTCTCAATTCGGTCAGCCGCCAGTCGGCCTTAATGGTTCTTAAGTTATTTTTTTGACCCTGAAGAAAAAAGAAATTGTTTTTAAGCCAGGTATTGGCTTTTTGAAAATCCTTGAAAAGACCTAATTTTATTTCTAAAAGAGGCAGAAGACGGAAGTATTCATAGGCGGCGTGTAAATTATGCGGCTTAATTTCCGGCTTAATCTCTAATCCTTGTTCGGTCAAATAGCAATTAAGACATATTTTGTCTTTAGTCAGTCCTGTTCGTCTTTTTTTGCCCATTAAGCTGATTAAGCCAGTGGCTAAAAAACGGCTGGTCCAGATTCGGCCCGGCTTGGTAATAAGAAGCAAATCTAGGTCGCTTTCCGGCCGGGTATTATTTAAAGTAAGAGAGCCGGTTACGCCAATCATTCTTAAATAAGGCACGAACCCCAGCCGCTTGGAGATTTTTTTAATTTTTTTCCATTTTTTATCGGCAATTTTCATCCGTTCAATTCTTTGGCTGACGAGTTTTTCCCGGTCTTTAAGAAAATAAAAGCCGTTTTTTTGTTCAATAATGTTTTTAAGCCAGGAGCCATTCTCCAAAAGCGTCTGGATTTTTAAAAAAGAAGGCCGGCTCTTTAAAAAATCTTTACTTAAATATTTAAAAACCTCCAAGCCGGTCAGGGGATAATCTAGAAGGTCATAATAAACCAAGGTTGAAATAATCGCTTTTTCTGAATCAGAAACAATCATCTGATTATTTTACGGTCAACAGAGCGTCAACGGCCGCGTACACGCTTTCTTTTGAAAAGGTGATGATTAATTTATCGCTAACTAAAGCGTAGTCAATGGCCAAAGACGAGTCGGCAAAATTAAGATAACGAATAGCCGTGTTTTGATAAATGTTGTCTTGGAATTCTTGGGTCGCTGGCGCGCCTGTTTCTATTCCCAATAAGAGCGGTTTAATGTTTTCAGTCATGGTATTTTCCCATGCAGTCAAATTTTCTTTAATGTCCTTACTGGTTTTTACGACCAAGCCAAGTCGTTGACCTTGTTCTTGAGAATAAAGAAATAAAGAATAATTTTCTAAGCTACTTAAAATATCTTCAGGGATATTTATGTTTAGGGCTAAAACAAGTTCGGTTAGAGATGCGTATCTTTTTTCTCCGTCAGTCAGTTTGATTAAAATCCGCTTGCGAGCGCCTATGGTCTGCGTTTGATTAGCCGCTGTTTTTATTTTTTCTAAAACCAGAGATTCTTCGCCGGCTTGAATTTCAATAATTTTAGTTTCATCTATTGGGATAAGTGAAGCCGGCTCTATTAGCTCCGGTGAATGGATATAATTCCACCAGTAAAAGAAACCAGCGCTTCCTAGAATAATGACTAAAATGATAAAGGTGAATTTAGAGCGATTTCCTCTTGTCTGTTTTTTTAGGACTTTTAGTCGTTTTTTCTCGTCTTTTCTGGCTTGTTTTTCTGCTTTCTTTTTTTCTTTTTCTTCTATTTTCTTTCTTAATTTTTCCTCTTTGATTCTTTTCTCCGCTTCTTTTCGCGCCCCTTCTTCTTTTCGTCTTTTTTCTTCTAATTCTTCTTTTCTTTTTTCTTCTGTCTCTTTTTTAATTTTTTCTTCTTTTATGGCTTCTTCGGTTTTTCTGGCTTCTTCTTCTGCTTCTTTTCTGGCTTCTTCGGCTTTTCTGGCCTCTTCCTCTGCTTCTTTTCTGGCTTCTTCGGCTTTTCTGGCCTCTTCCTCTGCTTCTTTTCTGGCTTCTTCGGCTTTTCTGGCCAACTTTTCCGCTTTTCTTCTTATTTTTTCCTCTCTTTCTTTTCTTTTCTCCGCTTCTTTTCGCGCCCCTTCTTCTTGTTTTTTTCTTTCTTCCTGTTCTTTTTGAATCCATGATTGTTTTTGTTCGTCATTTTTATTTACGACAAATTTTTTCTGAATTCCTTCCAGACTTTTGGGTAAAGGGGGAAGCGGAAGATTAGTTGGCGGCGGAGCATATCCGCTTAGCCGTTTAATGTCTTTTTGCATGGTCCGGATTACTGGCTGAATCGGTTTTTTTTCCGGCTCATTTGTTTGATTTGGCGGTGTGGGGATTTTTAAATCCATATAAAATTAACCTAATAGAGTAATTTTTAAGATTTATTATTAGCTTCTTTAAGGGACAGATTAATCCTCCCTAATTCATCAATGTTTTTAACTTTGACCGTGATTATTTCTCCGATTTTAACAATGTCTTCAACCCGTTTGACGCGATAAGGGGCTAATTCAGAAATATGAACTAATCCTTCCTGACCGGGTAAAACCTCAACAAAAGCGCCAAAGTCAATAATTCTTGTAACTTTACCCTGAAAAATTTCGCCCTTTTTTGCTTCTCTTGTCAGGTTTTCAATCCAAGTCAGGGCTTTTTGGCCGGCTTGTTCGTCTTTGGCCGTAATATAGATTAAGCCGCTGTCTTCAATGTCAATATCTACTCCGGTTTCAGCGATAATGCCATTAATGACTTTACCTTGGGGTCCGATAACATCGCGGATTTTTTTGGGATCTATTTGAATGGTTAAAATACGAGGAGCAAAAGGAGAAAGATTCGGCCTTGGCTGGCTAATCGCTTTATTCATTTCTTCAAGAATAAGTAATCGGGCTTTTCTCGCTTCTTCAAAAACTTTTTTAAGAATGTCCAGATTAACTCCTTGTATTTTAACATCCATTTGGCAAGCCGTCACTCCGTTTTTTGTGCCGGCGATTTTACAGTCCATATCGCCGTGGTGGTCTTCCGGCCCCTGGATATCAGTTAAGATTTTATAATTCTCAAAAGATTCAAACATCAATCCCATGGCAATGCCGGCCGCCTGGGCTTTTATGGGTACGCCAGCGTCCATTAAAGCCATACTTGAGCCGCAAACCGAAGCCATGGAAGAAGATCCGTTGGAAGAAAGGATTTCTGACACTACCCGGATGGCGTAGGGGAATTCTTCTTTTTTAGGGAGTAAGGATAAAAGAGCCCGTTCAGCCAAAGCGCCGTGTCCGATTTCTCTTCTGCCCGGGCCGCGCATAAAGCCGGTTTCTCCGGTACAGAACGGCGGGAAATTATAATGATGCATAAACCGCCTCTTTTCTTCTATTTCCATTCCGTCAATAGTTTGTTCGTCTCCGGGCGCGCCTAAGGTTACTACGGAAAGAGCTTGGGTGTTGCCGCGCTGAAACAATCCGGAGCCGTGAGTGCGAGGCAAAAACGAAACTTGGCAGTCTAATGGCCTGACTTCGTCTAATTTTCGGCCGTCAGGTCTTTTTTCTTCGCCGGTTGGCGAATTTAAAATATTTTGATGAACAAGCCAGTCAATTTCTTTTTCAAAAAATTCGGCTGTTTGTTTTTGTTTTTCCTGGTCCTCGGGGGCCAAAGTTTCAATTAACTCTTTTTTTAAAAGATTTAAGCCGGTTTCTCTCCGGGTTTTTTGCGTCTGATAAATGGTGGCTTCTAATTTATCAGTCAGAAATTCTTTGACCTTTTGAGTCAAATCTTTATCCGGTTCTTTAAGTTCTAAAACCGCTTTTTCCGGCTTCAGTTCTTTAATTATTTCTTCTTGAAAATCAATTATTTTTGCGAGATGTTTTTGGCCAAATTCTATGGCCGAGATAAAAATATCTTCAGGAACTTCCTTAGCTCCGCCTTCAATCATATTAATTTTTCCGCTTGGACCAACGACTATTAAATCAAGTTCGCTTTTTTCTCTGTTTTCGTAAGTGGGGTTTAAAATCCATTTGTCTTCTATTCGGCCGACTCTGACTCCGCCAATCGGGCCGGCCCAGGGGATGTCAGAAATAGAAAGAGCTAAGGAAGCGCCGATTAAAGCCGGAATATCAGAGTCATTTTCTTTGTCAAAAGAAAGAACAGTTAAAATGATTTGAATGTCATTTCTAATGCGGTTATCAAAAAGAGGCCTGAAAGCGTGGTCAATCATCCGGCCTGTTGAAATAGCTTCGTCAGAGGCCCGACCCTCCCTTTTGATAAACCGGCTGCCCTTGATTTTCCCGGCCGCGTAAAGTTTTTCTTCGTAATCAATCAGAAGCGGCAGATAATCAACTTCCCGCGGGTATCTGCTCATCGTGGCCGTGGCTAAAACCGTTGTTTGGCCGTAAGTAACCAAAGCCGCGCCATTGGCCTGCTCGGCTAATCGGCCGATTTCAACTTTTAGTTCTTGGCCGCCAAAATCCGTCTTAAATTGTTTAGGTTGCATAACGCTTTTTTCTGGTCTTCAGACTTTAGACTATTATTCGTATGCTTCTTGATATAGTAGTCTACCTGTCTGAAGATCAGACGATTTAATTATCGTATAAAGATTTTTCTTTTTTTACCCTTGACTTCAAGCAGATATTTATTCTGGTTTTCGCTTAAATCAATAAAATCATCAGCTAATTCTTTTAGTTTGCCTGAAGCGCTTTTGCCGAAAGCGATTACCTCCACTTGCCGGCCTTCATTTTTTAAGTATTCTACCAAGGGACAGTAGTCGCCGTCGCCGCTGATTAAGACAATAACATCTAAAAGAGGTAGAAGACGAATCGCGTCAACGGCTATGCCCACATCCCAGTCCGCCTTTTTTAAACCGCCGTAAAAAATCTGTAAATCTTTCATTTTAACCTCAATGCCCATCTTGGTCAGGGCCTCAAAAAAGGGTTTTTCCTCGCCGGTCTCGGTGCGGATTACATAAGCAATGGCGCGGATTAGTTTCCGGCCGGCCACCGCGTTTTTCATAACTTCCTTAAAATTAACCCGGGCCGCGTAAAGATTTCTGGCCGAATGATACATATTCTGCACATCAATTAGGACGCCGACCCGTTGTTCTTTGTGTTTGATAATGCTCATTTTTTCAACCCCAATTTTTTAATCGCGCTGTTGTATCTTCTTTCGCTCTCGTCTTTAAGATAATTCAATAATCTTTTCCTTTTCATAACCATTTTCAAAAGCCCCCGGCGGGAATGATTGTCTTTTGGGTGTTTTTTTAAATGTTTGGTTAATTGTTCAATTTGTTCCGTAAAAATAGCCGCCTGCACTTCTGAAGAACCGGTGTCTTTTTCATGCGTTTTATACTTACCGATAATTTTCTGTTTTTCTTTTGGCGTTAACATAATATTTTTATCTTATGGAATAACATCCGCGTCTTTTAAAGCCATATTATCATAACTATCCAAATAAGGCAAATTTTTCTTGCCCGGAATTATTTTTTCTGATATAATGCGGGTAATTAAAACTAAAACCATGAAAGAAAAGAAAACAGCCGAGATTATAGAGAATTTATTAAAAGAAGAAGAAGCGGAAAACACTTTAATTTCGTTGTATATTTTATTACTTGATTTTGGCGTTGAAAACTGCTTACTTGAAGACCAGAGAGATGGTTTTCGCGACGGCATGGATATTCTTTATAGAGAATCATTAAAGCATAAGCAGTTTATTGAGGATATATTCAATAATTACAAAAGTAACCCCTTATGACCAAAGACAATTGCTCAATGAGCAAAGAAGATATTATTTTTAATCTGAACAAAGGGCTTGAGGCAGAACATCGGGCCCTGGATATGTGCCAGCGCTTACTGGCTATTTTGGATGAGCCAGAAGAAAAAGAGAAGATTTCTTTGATTATCACTGACGAGAAAGAGCACATAAAAATCACAGAGCGGTTAATTGAAACGACTAACCGGCATTTTAAAGAGAATAATAAGTAGTCCGCGGCAATAAGAGGCATAAACGAAAACATTAAAAACACTCGCCATATGGCGGGGGGTTTTATTTGTGCTGTAATTATACACTTTGCGCGAACATTTTTTGAGCGGAACTGACCGGCTCCGCGGAGTTTATCTCGCACCGAGCTTGCTCTGGTGCGGGACTTCGGCGGAACGCTCGGGCGCGGCGGAATTCCCCCACACCCTCACTTTCGCCGCGTCCTCGCGGGAGGCCAAAATTTTTTCGCCGCCAGTTATTTCTTTAAAATTTCTACCCTTTCTGTGCCTTTCAAATCACGGATTGCGTACAGGGTTATTGTAGCAGGAACGCTTCGCTTTCTCAATTTTTTGACATACTCAAAAACTTTTTTCTTGTCGCCGCGCATAACATCTTTAAGACACCAGCCGACACCCTTTTGCACTAAATCCTCTTTATCAAAAATCAAATTTTCGCAAAGTGCCAATGCCTCGTTAGTAAATTCCCCGTTCTCACCAACTTTGCGAACAAACGCGACAACACTTGCGCGGCGTTTCCACATATTTTTTGATTGATTCCATTTTTTGAGAAAGCGAAGCGTATCTTTTGGATATTTCAAAAGAATTGGTTGTAAAACATCCATACAAAAATCGTCTATCGTAGACCAACTGCAAAAATGGTCGAGGGCTTTATCTAAAAGTGGTAACTCGGATTTTCCAATGCAATCTATTTTGTTTTGCAACACAAAATTTCCCGCCAAAATTGTGTCTTCGATTTTGTCTTTGTAAAGCATTTGCGCTTGCGCAAATGCTTCCTTGTAAGACAAGTTTTTAACTTCTGTTTTGTATTGCTTTAGTAACTTATCAAGCGCACCCACTTTTATTCCTAAAGAGCGGTGGCCATCGTACTTGTGATATTTCTTATTAATTTCTGCCGCTTTTTTATTTTCGTGTTTAATAAGATCGCTGTAAATTTTATTATATAGCTTCATAAATTTATTTGGATAATTCTTTCCTTAACCCATTACGCCCGAGATTGAGCCAGTATTCAGTTTCTTCCGTAGTATTGCCTTTGATAAACTTTTCTTGATGGCCTCCCATAAATTCCATCGCGATACCAGCTAACGCATATGCATAAAGATGTTGCTTTTCTTCTGGTGTAAGAGGATTTAATTCGTCGTACATTTCTAAAACGCGCTCTGTTCTATCTCGTAGTGATAAACCACTGCCCTCATCATACAGTAAGTTTGCCGCAATGACCGCAAGTTCCTGAATCCGCGGATACCAGTTAGCGACAGAAAAATCTAGGATATAAATCTTGCCGTCATTTCCTCTCATTATGTTGGCCTTCGTAAAATCGCCGTGAACAAAGCAGTGCGGCAGGGTATCTACCGGAATTTCTATGTACCTCGCCATAGCTTTTTCGATGAGTTTTAAGTCAGCAGGTTCAATAAACTTTTTAATGCGCTCAAACATCTCTTTGATATTCGGAATTGCCCAAGTATCAAAAAGGTACGGCGGATGGTAGTCAATTTTATTAACCTTTGCCGCCTGTTCAATCACTGTTTCTTGTTCCTTTACATCGGGCACGCTATTAAGTTCAAGAAATGTTTGACCTTCCACAAACTGCATTAAAACCATTGAAACCCCGTTTGCTTGCGGGTCAGAGTAAACCACTTCGCCGTTGCTCGTCTTAATGAGCGGTGGATGATTTACGCCCGCTTCAACCGCCTTTTCCATTATCGTACTGTAGCGAGCTATAGCTTCCTGGTTACGGTCTTTAGAAAAGATTTTCGCTACATATTTCCCGTCAGCGGTTTGTATAACCACATTGCAATCTTCGTACCCAACTCCAATAACAGAAAAATTAGTTGGGCTACCAATCTCATACGCCCCAGCTACTCTATCCACGACAACGCCAAGATCGCCTTTGTAAGCCAGTCTATCAATGGGGTTTTGTTTTTCTGTGGGCGTATTTTCCCGTTTCAAATCTTTCATAATTATTTCAGCAACTCATCAACCGAAACATCAAGCGCTTGGGCGAGCTTTTCTAAAACTACCAGCGTAACATTCACCTTGCCACCCTCAATCGCGCTCATATAGCTTTTGTCCGTATCAATAGCTCGGCAAATATCGCCTTGCGACATACGCTTTTTAAAGCGTATGCGCTTGATGTTTATGCGCCCATCAGGACTCGAACCTGAAACCAATTGCTTAAGAGGCAACTGCTCTGCCGATTGAGCTATGGGCGCATTTTAATTCTTAGCGCGCCCGGCACGACTCGAACGTGCAACCTTGTGGTTCGAAGCCACACGCTCTATCCATTGAGCTACGGGCGCAAAACTAATTATACTTTAGTTGTAATTTACCTTAAAAACTAATAATCGTCAATTGTCAAAAAGGATTTTTAAGAGTATGATAAAAATAATGACTATTCCAAAAGAAGTTCAATCTGTTTTAGAAAAACTAAAGAAAAGCGGCTTTGATGCTTACGCGGTGGGCGGTTGCGTCCGCGATTTTTTATTGAGGAAAGAGCCCAAAGATTGGGATATTTGCACTAATGCCAAACCGGAACAGATTAAGAAAATATTCCCAAAAAGCTTTTATGAAAATAAATTCGGCACTGTTACGGTTCAGGTTAAAAGCAAAAAGCCGTCTTTAAAGGAGATTCAGATTACTACCTATCGGATAGACGAGAAATACACGGACAAGCGGCATCCGGATAAAGTCAGTTTCACTGGGAACTTAAAAGATGATTTGGCTCGCCGTGATTTTACCATAAACGCCATGGCACTTGATAGTAAGGAAGCTATTGATTATTTTAATGGGCAAGATGATTTAGAAAAGAGAATTATTAGAGCCGTGGGCAGTCCTGATGAACGGTTTAATGAAGACGCGTTAAGAATGTTAAGAGCGGTTAGGTTGGCCGTGGAATTGGATTTTAAGATTGAGCCGGAAACTTTTAAAGCCGTTCAAAAAAACGCCGGCTGGTTAAAGGCTATTGCTAAAGAAAGAATCAGAGATGAGTTGATTAAAATAATTATGTCAGAGGAGCCGGAACAGGGCGTTGAACTCTTAAGAGAAACTAATCTTTTAAAATATGTTATTCCGGAACTTGAAAAAGGCGTGGGCGTAAGCCAGAACCGGCATCATATCTACACGATTTATCAGCACTCAATTCTTTCTTTTAAATACGCGGCCCAAAGAAAATATAATCTGGAAGTCAGATTAGCCGCTCTTTTTCACGATATTGCCAAGCCTCAGACTAAAATGGGCGAAGGCCCGGAATCAACTTTTTACAATCACGACCAATTAGGAGCGAGATTCAGCGCGGCAATTTTAGAAAGATTAAAATTCCCTAAAAAAACAATTGAAAAAGTGGCCAATTTAGTCCGCAATCACATGTTTGTTTATGGGGTGGACGAAGTAACTGAAGCCGCGGTGCGCCGGCTTTTGCGCCGGGTTGGCCCGGAAAATATTGACGACTTGATAAATTTGAGGGTAGCTGATAGATTGGGAAGCGGGGTGCCCAAGGCCGTGCCTTATAAACTCCGCCATCTTCAATATGTGATTGAAAAGGTTTCCAAGGACCCGATTTCAGTCAAGATGCTTAAAATCAATGGCGATGAAGTGATGGAAATTTTAAACATTCCGCCTAGCCCAAAAGTCGGCTTCATTCTAAGCGCTTTGCTTTCTGAAGTTTTAGACGAGCCGGAAAAAAACACTAAAGAATATTTGAAAAAGAGAATCAAAGAACTGAATAAACTTTCAGATAAAGAACTAAAAGAAAAAAATAAAAAAGTTAAAGAAAAAAAAGAAGAAGTAGATTTGGAAATTAAACAAAAACATTGGGTCAAATGAAAAACAAGACAAAAAACAAAAAATATTTGGTCGCGGGCGGGGCTGGTTTTATCGGCTCTAATTTGGTTGATGAGTTAATCAGATTAAAACATCAAGTCATCGTGCTTGATAATTTATCAACCGGCAAAAGAGAAAATATCAATCCAAAAGCCAAGTTTATTAAAGCGGATATCAGAAACTTAAAGCAGATTAGTCCGTTTTTTAAAAATATTGACGGAGTGTTTCTTTTAGCCGCTATGCCGCGCGTTCAGTATTCCATTGAAAATCCGGTTGAGACTAATAGAATCAACATTGAAGGCATTTTAAATGTTTTGGTGGTTAGTCAAAGGGCCGGAGTTAAAAGAGTGGTTTATTCCGCTTCTTCTTCGGCTTACGGCGACGCGGAAAAAATGCCTACGAGAGAAGATTTTAAAGCAAAGCCCTTGAGTCCTTACGGCCTTCAAAAGTATGTGGGCGAAGAATATTGTAGATTATTTTCTTTGATTCATAAATTAGAAACGGTTTCTTTAAGATATTTTAATGTGTACGGCCCGCGAATGAGCGATAAGGGCGCTTATGTGACAGTGATGTCGGTTTCTTTAAGATATTTTAATGTGTACGGCCCGCGAATGAGCGATAAGGGCGCTTATGTGACAGTGATGTCGGTTTTTCTAAAACAATTGGCCAATAATCAGCCTTTGACTATTACCGGAGACGGCGAGCAAAGCCGGGATTTCACGAATGTGGCTGATGTGGTCAGAGCCAATATTTTAGCTATGAACAGTAAAAAAGTCGGACAGGGCGAAGTAATGAATATCGGCGCCAATAGAAATTATACCATCAATCAAGCGGCAAAAATATTCATTAAGCATTATTCAAAGAAAAACCCTAAAGCTGATTTAAGAATTAAATACATCGCGCCGCGAATTGAACCGCATGATACTTTGGCTGACATAACCTTGGCTGAAAAAATGCTCGGCTGGCGGCCAAGAGTGAAAATAGAGGATGGGATAAAAGAAATATTAAATAATAGCGGGCTGTAGTGTAATTGGCAGCACGAGTCCTTCGGGAGGATTTAGCCCCGGTTCGACCCCGGGCAGCCCGACCAATTCAGACATTTTGAAAATTATGAAAAAATATCTTTCACTAACAATTTTAATTCTTATTCTAAGTTTTGCTTTTCCAATTTTCTCCTTTGCGCAAGACGATGACGGACACACCGCGCGCGAAGAAACAGAGGGAAAAGTGGTTTGGGAGAAACTACAGGCAAGACAAATAACCTGCGCGGATTTATCCGATGAAGACTTTGAAGTATTGGGCGAATACTTTATGGGTCAAATGATGGGTGATTCTCACGAGGCAATGAATAACATGATGACGCAGATGATGGGTGAAGAAGGCGAGGAACAAATACATGTTGTTATGGGCAAACGGATGAGTAATTGCGAACCCAACGCGCCAATGCCTCAAAACCTGATGAATAGCAATATGATGCCTATGATGCAAATGATGATGGGCGGCGGCATGATGGGTAGTTGGTCGAATCCATCAGCATTAAATAACTATAGTAATCTTACGAATAATCCTATGTCTATGATGAATTTTGGGTTTTCACCTTTTGGCTGGTTCGGCTGGATTTTTATGCTCTTATTTTGGGTTTTGGTGATTGTCGGTATTGTTGTCTTAATTAAGTGGCTGGCTAATCAGAATAAGGGTGATGGTAAAAATGGCCAGTCTGCTTTAGATATTTTAAAAGAGCGATACGCCAAAGGTGAAATTGACAAAAAAGAATTTGAAGAAAAGAAAAAAGATTTAAGATAAGTTTATGGAGATCTTGCTACTCCAGTTCGTAGTTTAGCGGTAGAGCGCCGCATTTTTACCTTGCGCTGTTATGGGGCCATAGCTTAGTGGCAGAGCATCGCATTCGCATTGCGAGGATAAGGGTTCGATTCCCTTTGGCTCCATTGATAAATTTTAGCGCGGGGCACATCAGGAGTTCCGTTCAAAAAAGGTTCGCGCAAATACTAGAATAACACCACATTTCACGATTTAAGAGGGTTAGAGCCTCGGGGCTTCATCCCTCGGCGTGGGCTTTCGTACTGATGTTTTACGATCAGAATTATCACAAAAAGGTAATAAAGATTGTTATGACCAACGAAGAAAAATATAAATACGCTTATCGTCTTACGAGCGTAGCTTCCACAGGGCTATCTTTTATAGAGGATTCATTATCCAGAATAATGAACGATGCAACAGACATGGCTTATTTAAGGACATTCTATATTTTGCTTTCTTATAATTTTGAACTGATTTTGAAATCAAGATTAGTAATGATAGGAAACTTTTCTAATAAAGATTCCATAAACGAAGAATTAAGAAATTTGGGGCACGATATTCAAAAAATGAGGGACAAGCTCGGAGACGCCAATTTACAAGAGATTGGCATAAAAGAAATCATTGAGGATAACAGCGAGTATAAAATTACCACTATAGATAACAAGGAGGTTTGCATCGAAAACTTTACTAAAATCAGGTACGATTTTCTTGATGATGCTATGCGAATCGTTGATGATAGAGAACATGAAAGGATAAAAGAATATAATAGAACACTGACGGATTTGATTTTGAAAAAATCAAAAGAGAAAAACGAGAAATTAGAATAATAGTTATGGATAAAAAACTTGAAGAAACAATTAAAGCTATAACGGAAAAATTTGATCCAGTTTCAATTTTTCTCTATGGTTCGCGGGCTCGAATAGACTCTTTAAGTCGGAGTGATTATGAAGTAGGCGTGCTCTACTTAAGAGATAAGAAAATATCGTGCTCCGAATTGAAAGAAATCAATCCGTACAGGGATGTAGTTTTGTATCCTTTTGAATATGAGGACTTTCTCTCCTATAAAATTGACACTCCATTTCCTGAAAATATCTATTTCCGAGAATTAGTTGAAGCGGGAAAGACATTGTATGGCGAGAAAGTTATTGAAAATTTTAAACCGCCGAAAATTACCACTTTGGATTTGTTGCAACGAATCAGATTTGATACTGGCTTCGCGCTTGCGGCAATTTTATCAAAACGAAACGGAGACGAGATTACTGCCGCAGTCGAGTTTTCTAAGTCGTGCTTGTTTGGAGTTCGGTGTTTGATGCTTCTTGAAACAAAAAGTTTTCCTCTTACTTACGATGATATTTATGAGCAATCCAAAAAGTTAAATTTTGGAGAGTATACAGATGTTGTTGATCATGCTTTTGCCGTGCGAAAAGGAGAAAAAACTGATGAAATCTTTTTGTATCGAAATGTGTCATTGTTGAATAAAATTATCAAAAACCGCATACTTGAGTCGTTTCGGGAAGAAGGTGATAAGGAGTTAATATAGATTTGCCCACTTTGCGGGCGAAATACTTGGATTCCAGCTCGGGCGGTGCGGAAGGGGGTTCAAGGGGGAATTCCGCTGCGCCCGCTTTGGCGGGTAGTTTTACGAGGAGATTAATTTTTTTGCGAAAAGCTAGCAGATTGGTTAAAATTGCTTTTAAAACGGAAAAATATTATAATATTTTTTTATGCTTACCTTTAAAAGGAAATTAGGGGATTTGGGCGAAAAAATCGCTCTTGATTATTTAAAGAGAGAGAATTATAATATTTTAGACAGAAATTATCAGAAGAAATGGGGAGAGATTGATATTGTGGCCCAAAAAGACAAACAAGAAATTGTTTTTATTGAAGTGAAGACGAGAAAAAAAGTTTTAGACAATTCAATCGGGCCGGAAGATTCAGTGGGAGTTTCTAAGCAAAAAAGACTAATAAGAACTGCTCAAATTTATCTTTTGGAAAAGAGGTATTCGGAAGAAACCACTTGGCAAATTGATGTAATTGCGGTAGAATTGGACGAAAAGACAAGAAAGGCTGATTTAAAGCATATTAAAAACGCGGTTTGGTAATTTTTTTAGGAGCTAACCCTTAAAATACTTTAAATTTTCTTAAAGTTTTTTTATTTAATTTTATGGAACAAAACATAACCATTCAACCGGCTTTGGCCAGCGGCCGGTCAAAAAAGACCGGTCAGATTAATTGGGAGGATTTGATTTTTATGCCGGCTCAATTAGCCAAAAGGCCGGTTGACTATTTTAAAGAGAAAATAAATTCTTCCGCGATTATCGGCAAAAAAAGCAAGCAGCCGATAAAAATTGATATTCCGATTGCCGTCGCGGCTATGAGCTTTGGGGCGCTTTCAAAGAATGCCAAATTATCTTTGGCTAAAGCCAGTACTTTGGCCGGCACCGTGGCTAATACCGGCGAAGGCGGCATGCTCCCGGAGGAAAGAAAACTGGCGAAGATTTTAGTCGCGCAATACAGCACCGCGCGTTTTGGCGTGGACGAAAAATATCTTAAAAGCGCTGACGCGATTGAAATTAAAATCGGACAAGGAGCCAAGGCGGGTCAGGGCGGGTTTTTGCCGGCTAAAAAAATTACTCCGGAAATTGCTAAAATCAGAAAAATTAAAATGGATGAAGATGCGCATTCGCCGGCCGCTCATCCGGACATTTATTCAATTAAAGATTTAAAGAACAAGATAAAC
>Ga0155367_111_pt1 | contig 26571 bp, 26 predicted proteins | sample RifCSPhighO2_02_FD_106335 | JGI IMG/M metagenome (GOLD analysis project Ga0155367, IMG submission 106335) | Candidatus Portnoybacteria bacterium RIFCSPHIGHO2_02_FULL_40_23 | reverse complement strand
GTCAATAAACCAATTTGGCCGCTTGAAATAGCTGCCCTTAAATCTTTCAACGAAGCGACTGATAAAATACCCAAGCCGGCTTTTGGTCCCAAGCCGCTGATAGAAATCAAAAGCTCAAAAAATTCCAACTCTTCATAGAATTTCGGCGATAGCAATCCATGAACTGCTATACATTAACCTACTCTCGTTTATCATTATACCAAATTAGAAAAATATTTCAAAGTAAAAGGGCTTGGAAATATTTCCAAGCCCCCAAGAAACAAGTTTTTCAAAAGGAACAATCCCCCAACTTTACCAAACTACAGCACTGCCAGAGGACGGAAGGACCTGCTGCGCCAGTGATCGCCAGACGAGTCGTAGCGAACAGCAGCCAAACCGCCGAAGTGAGAGTAGCCGCCGCTAAGACGGTAGGCGCGGCCCCCGAAATATTCCTCATACCAAACCCAAGTATCTGTGCCGCCATCGCTTTTGCGAGGCGTAGAAGAGTAAATCTGAGGAATGGTATTGGCCTCAATAAAGCGCTCCAGCCGAAGCTGACTCGCTTCCAATCCCAACTTTTCAGCTAAAGCGGGTTTAATGTAACTTTCCCACTCGTCAGCCGAAACGCCAAAACGGGAATATTGAGGACCAAATTCGTATTTAGCAATCCTTCCGGCTTCGCGCAACCGTTCAATAACGGGCCCAAGTAGATTATCATTTTTGTACATCTGCCTGCCGGCATTGTATGCCGGTTTAAGCCGAGTATCAATTAGGACCGAAATGCCGTCAAGCCGAACTTCCTTGATTGGCACCAGTTCATTGCCGGCTTGACGTAAAATTCCGCCTTTGGCAATTTTCTGCCAGAACCAACTTTCCAGTTTAATTTTCCAGCCGCGAAAATTGGCATCTTGGGATATTATAACTTCAGGCAGAAAATGCGGTTCAAGACTAAATTTTTGCCACTCCATGATTTTCTTCTGACCATACTTTTGCAGAGTCTTTTTAAACTCTGAAAGGTCAAACTCTCGGTCAAAGAAATCTCGGTGGCATTGGCGTTCTCTGGCTAAAATATTTTCTAGCCAACCTTCTTCTGAAAGAACTTGTTTAATAACCAAACAAAAGAGATTTTCATCGTGGGCAAGTTTTGCCCAAAACTCTTTCGTCGCTCCTGCCTTCCGACCAGTAACAACTACTTCGTGAATAAGACCAAAGTCTTTCCCAAACTCTTCTTCCTGACGCACGATGCCTTTTTCCATCACACACCTCCTATAAATTAAAAAATTTTAAAGAAACATACTCTCTGGCAAAATCCAGAAAAACCAAAAGACCTTTTTCTTTTGACATCCTGACGCTAACATACCCTACAATATTTGTCAAATTTTTGACTTATTTGGACAAATTTTAATCAAAATTACAACACCTTTACCCCGGTTTTTTTAATTTCCCAAACCAAGGGGTCTTCGTCAATAAAATCTTGAGGGTGATAGGGATGCGGCTCAATAATGGCTTTGACCTGATAAGATTTCATCAATAAATAACGAAGCGCCTTAAAAGAGTCCTTAAACTTTGGAGAAATCACACAAACATCAATATCGCTCCATTGATGAGCTTGTTTTTTAGCTTGAGAACCAAAAACAATCACTTCTTTAATAGGAAGTTTATCTTTTTTTAATATCTTAATATAATCCAAGACTTCTTTTTTTATTTTTTGGGGTAAAGCTGTTTTTTTAGCCATAAGTATAAATCTTTAGATATTTTAAAATATTTTTCTGTATAAGCCCTATTGCTTCTCTTGTAAAAATCAAATTTATAGGCATTGTAACGAGCGGCGATATTAAATTCAGTAATCTCGGTCAAATAGTTTATTTGCTCTTTAGTTAATTTAATCTTAACGAGCTTAGCTAAGTCAACTAATTTATGAGTATAAGGAGCGTGACTTTTTGTCTTTTTTACTACCAATGCTTTCAAAATTTTCTCTAACATCAAATGGCAAAAGAAAAGACAATCAGCGTATCTTCTGCCTTGATAAAGATAATTAGCTGTCTCATAGTTGCGTTCAGCTCCTTTAAACCAATAATTTATTACTTCTTTTATATTTATTCCCATATACTGCTATTATATCTACTTTCTCTAAAAATACAAACAAATCCCAAAAGAAGCATCAGTTAAGACCTCATTTTCCCAAAATCTTCAACGCCTCTTTGATTCTTTTTTCCGGGCCTTTTATTTTTTCCGGCACTTGCCTTAAGGCCTCTCTGATTTGGCCGGCTGAATAACCCAAGCTCCTTAAAGCGTCAAAGACTTCGTCGTCAGCAACCAATTCTTTAACGTCTTTTCCGGAAACCAATATTTTATTTCTCAATTCTAAAATCACCCGCTCGGCTGTTTTTTTGCCGACCCCGGAAACTTTAGTCAAAAGATTAACCTGACCGCTGGCAATTGAGGCTTTCAAATCTTTTAAAGAAGCGACTGATAAAATACCCAAGCCGGCCTTCGGACCCAAGCCGCTGATTGAAATTAAAAGCTCAAAAAATTCCAGCTCTTCAAAAGACAAAAATCCGTAAAGCTCTAAAATACTTTCTCTGACATAGAGATGGGTAAATAGTTTTACTTTTTCCCCTTTTTCCGGCATTTTAGCCAAAATCTGAACCGGACAAAAAACCTTATAACCTACTCCGCCCGCGTTAATTATCGCAAATTTTTCTGTTTTTAATTCAATTTTCCCCTCAATTAAAGCAAGCATAACTTCATCATAACTAAAATAAAATCATTTGACAACTTGCTTCATTTCCTGTAACTTTAAACATATAACTTGAAACATCATTTTATGCCCATAACCAAATCAGCGAAAAAAGCTCTAAGACAGAACAAAAGAAGAAGAATTTTTAATCTGCGCCGGAGCCAAAAAATGAAATCTCTGATTAAAGAAGTCAGGAACTTGATTACGGCTAAGAAAAAAGAAGAGGCGCTGAAACTCTTGTCCCAAGTTTATCAAGCGATTGACAAAGCGTTTAAACGGGGGGTGATAAAGAAAAATACCGCGGCGCGGAAAAAGTCACGGCTAATGAAAGCTATCAAGAAAATATAGACTTTAAAATGGCGTCCTTAGAAGACGCCAAAAAAGGGGACCAAAAAATGGAACTGCCCATTTTTTAGTCCTTTTTTTTCTGACTACTCAACCTCCCTCCAGCCGCTAATCGCATAACCGCTGCCGGGGCCAGACTTAAAAAACAGGCTAGCCAATCCAGTTTCATAAATAACATTGGCGGTATTTTGAAGTTGAATTTTATAGGCGGTCACTTCTTTGATAAAAATATCATTTTTTAATAAAATTTCTCCATGGCCGGCGTAGAGTAATAAATCGCCGAAAGCATCGTTTTGAATTTCAATTGCCCTTTCACTGCCGTTGTTTTCAGAACTGTTATTTTGAGAAATAATTAAAATATAGGAACCAACGGTGCCTGAATTTTGAAAATTAGCGGTATTTTTAAGTTCTATCTTACTGCTAGTCAATCTATTGAACGGATTATCGGCAATAATGGCAATACTTTTCTTGCCTAAAGACGGGTCAAGACGAATAATAGCATCATTTTGGGCAGTAAAATTACCTGCGATCCAAATTGGCCCTAAAAGTGTTACGGTTGGACTGCCTTGAATTTCCAAATTACAGGAAATTTTTACCGGCCCCAGCGTAATGTCTGAATCTATAACATAAGGGCAAGGAGAGGTAATTTCCGATATCGCGGCCGCCGTTTCCCATTCATTAATAGTAGCGTCTGAAATAGGTAGAGTGGTTGTCGGCTGGTCTGGGCTCGCAGGATAAAGATTTCCTCCGACCGTGCTTCCAGAAATATTTACGTAATAAGCGTCGCCATCAATGATTGAATTGAAGATATTATGGCTGTAAACCGTGCCCGTAGCATGAATGCCGTTAACCGAACCGCCGGGTCCGGCTGAAATAACATCTCCTTTAACTAAATTATCATTAAATCCCCCAATAAGACCGTTAGAATAGACATTACCAGAAACCAAAGCGTCGTTTTTCATAACTAACCCGCCATCGCCAACCTGAACGCCGTAATGAAAAGAAACACCTGAATCAATAGTTAGTTTTATTTTGACTTTTCTGATTAAATTTAAAACATCGGCGGTTGAGATTATTTCTTTTTCATCTTCTGATAAATCGGCTATCGTGATCGCCGTAGAAAATCCATCAATATTCAAACTCTCATTAGCGCTGTATTGTCTGCCAATCTTTAAACGATAAGACAGATCTTCTATTCCGGCCTCGGCCAGAAAATAACTTTTCTTGGAAACAATTAAGTCTCTCGCGTTTTTTACTTCTCCGATAACAGGACCGACAAAACCAAAAATAATCGCGATAGATATAAACAGGAAAAAAATCACGACCATTATCACCGCCTGCCCTTTATTATAGTTTATAGTTTGCAGCTTGTAGCTTATAGCTTTCATTTTAGTAGCTTCTTCTTAAAATCGCGGAATTATAGAATTTTTCTTTTTTTTGAAAATCGCCTTGGCCGCTTTGCAGTTCCAGTTCAACTTTCACGGCTTTGGAAACAGACGAGCCAATAATCTGTCTAAAAACAAAATTAGTCACTTCTGTCTTGGAAGAAATCAGGGGTTGAGCGTCTGAAATTCCTTCGCGGACCATTAACGCGCCGTTTGACACAAAAAATTCTATGGTCGTGGCCAAATCAGTCACGGGATCAATGGTATTTAAAACCAGCTTGCCCGGGTGGCTGTCAAAAACACTTTCCGCGGCATTTATGTCATCCGCCCATCTTATTTCTCTGACTAATCTTTCCATAGCGACTTCAGAAGAATTATTGATGTTTCGCGTGACGCGAAAAGCGCTGAATGATTTTGTCATCATTAAAATCATGTTTATAACCAAAATTGAGATTAAAGCAAAAATTACCGCATAAATTATCGTTTCAAGAAGAGTAAATCCTTTTGAAAAAAATTTAGATTTCATTTAATTATTAAAAATATTTGTAATATAGGTAGAGATACTTTTGGCAACAGTTCCCGTTTGCGTATTCCATAAAACAAAAACGGAAACTTTTTTAGTGTCCGGGTCAAGAACTCCTGACTCGGCAATATCGTCGCTGGCGTCGCGATAGACATCCTCAATGACAAAACTTCTTTCAAAAACGCCGTCAATGGGACTGTTGACGGACGCTGCCTCCCAGCTTGTTCCGTTGAAATTCAAATAGTAAGAAGCACCGGTTGTAAGAGAGACGATATTCGCGCTCCAGCCGGAATCTCTTAAAAATTTTATCGCCTCAACTCCTTCTTCCAGTAAAAAACTGGCCTTTATGTTTTCCCTGCTTATTCGAGTAAGTCTTAAAGAAATTTCCGCCACAGCCGCCAAACTAAAAAGCGAAGCTGAAATTATCGCCACTCCTATGACAATTTCCACTAATCCAAACCCTGATTTTGAGTTTTTCATAAATCTTACGCTAATCGGCGCTAACTACGCCGCCTGGCTCAATAGTGATATTTTTTATCTTGGAATTGTCTCTTTTTAATCTAAAAGAGACCGCGCCGTATTCATCCGTTTTTCCAGTCAGCCGCTTAAAAACCAAATCCGAACCGCCGCCATTCAATGTTGTGCCGAACATTTCAACCGAAGAAGAGAAAATGAATTCTTTATTGTCCGAATTCGGCTCCGTAAAAACCGGCCCCTTAAAAAGCGCGAGCCGCGATGTTTCAAAATGAACCCCGTATTGAGAAGAGTCTTTTGAAGAAAGGGTCTTTGAGCGCGCTTCGTTAATTAGAGAAATTGCCTGTTCAACCGCGCCGTCCAATGTCCGGCCTTTATAAAAAGAAGAAAGCCCGACCGTTATTACCGTTGCCATAAGAACCAAAATCGCGATAACAACCAACATCTCAATTAAAGAAAAACCTTTATTGTACTTAAGATTCATGAGCTAAGACTAAAGAATAAAAATCTTAAATCTTAAATCTTAAATCTTAAATTTATTACAATCCGCTCATCATTGAATACATGGGCTGAATCATGGAAATAGCAAAAAAACCAACCGCGGCTCCAATAATAACCATAAGAATCGGCTCAATAATAGTTGTTAATTCTTTGGTGATATTATCTATTTCTTCCTCATAAAAATCAGCCAAAGTTTTTAAGGTTTCGCTTAAACTGCCTGTTTCTTCTCCCACTTGTATCATCTGAATAATCATCGGCGGATAAAGATTTTCGTCTTGAATCATGGTTTTACTCAATGGTTCGCCTTCCTGAACCTGCTCGGCTGATTTAAGAAGCGCTTCTTTAAAATAAATATTAGTCAAAGTGCCGGCCGTAATCTGAAGTCCTTTAACAATGGCTACCCCGCTGTTAATAAGCGAGCTTAAGGTTCTGGCCAAGCGGGCCGAGTTTATTTTTTGGACGATATTGCCCAAAATCGGAAGGTGAAGAAAAATTTTATGAAGCGCTCTTTTAACCTGCTTAATTTTTAAGCTGAATCTCAACAAAACGCCAAAAAGCGCCAGACCAATCATTGTTAAAATTATATTATTTTTTAAAAAATTGCTGATTGAAATAATAATTCTGGTGGCTAAAGGCAAATCTATTTCCAATTCAATAAAAGTTTCGGTCAACTTCGGCACCACCATCACCATCATAAGAATTCCGATACCGATCATCGCTATTAAAATTACCGCCGGATACATCATCGCCCCCCTGACTCTGGAAATTAACCGGTGGTTCTTTTTCATCTGCTCGGCTAAAAGGTTTAAAACCTCTTCCAAGTTGCCGCCGGTTTCTCCCACCCTAACCATATTAACATAGAGCTCGTCAAATGCTTTCGGATGTTTACTCAAAGAATCGGCAAAAGGCTGACCGCTTCTCACCTCTTTTTCCACTTGACTGATAATTTTCTTAAACTTGGAGCTCTTACTTTGCCGGGCCAAAACCGCCAAAGCCCGGTTCAAAGAAAGGCCGGCTTTTATCATCACGGCCAAATGTCTCGTAAACATCATTTTTTCAACCAAAGAAACTCCTTGAATTTTACTGATTAAAAAACTAATGTCTATCCGGCCTGTTTTTTCCTTAATTCCCGCCATTTCCGCGGAAATCAAAAATAAACCTTCTTGACGAAGAAAATTAGCCAGTTCATGTTGATCAGCCGCTTCTTTTGTCCCGGTTCTAGTCCCCCCTTTTTGTGTTTTAGCAATATAGAGAAAAGTAGACACAATAAAAATAAAATTTATTCTTTTGTTACCCTTAAAACCTCCTCAATGCTTGTGATTCCCTGAACTGCCTTAATAAAGCCGTCTTCTAACATTGTAAGCATTCCTTGTTTTTTGGCTTGAGCTTCAATCATATCAGAAGCGGTTTCTTTGACAATTAAATCTTTAATTGATTCGCTCACTTCTAAAATCTCATAAATGCCGAGGCGGCCTTTATAGCCGTCAGGACATTCTTGGGATTTGCCCGGCCGATAAAAATCTATGTTTGGCCAGTCAGACTTTGAATCAATAATTTTTTCCTCTTTAAGGGTTTGTAAAATACGGTCTAAATCAAACTGCTCCTTTAAACTTTTTATTTCCGCTGAATTCAGCTTATATTTCTTTTTAATTTCCGGACAAAGCCGGCGAACCAACCTTTGAGCCATAACCACATTGGTTGTGGAAGCAATTAAAAACGGCTCTACCTTCATGTCAATTAAGCGCGGGAAAGAACCGGCCGCGCTGTTGGTATGAAGCGTGGAAAGAACCAAATGACCGGTTAAAGCCGCGTTAACCGCCAAAGAAGCGGTTTCATTATCGCGAATTTCGCCCACCATAATAATATCCGGGTCCTGACGAACCAATGACCTTAAACCGTTGGCAAAGGTCAAACCGATCTGCGGTTTGACTTGAGTTTGATTGATCCTCGGCATCCGGTATTCAATCGGATCTTCAATGGTGGAAATATTTACTTCCGGCGTATTTAAAATATCCATCATCGTGTAAAGCGTGGTAGTCTTGCCGCAGCCAGTCGGTCCGGTAACTAAAATCATCCCGTTGGGCTTTTTAATGTTTTGATGAATCCTTTCTATGGCCAAACCTCTTAGACCAAGAGATTCCAAAGTTAATCCTTTAGCGTCCTCCGGCAAAAGCCGCATCACAATTTTTTCTCCGTCGTAGACCGGCAGAACCGAAACTCGAAAAGAAATTTTATAATCACCGGTTTCTATTTTAAACCGGCCGTCCTGGGGCAAACGATGTTCGTCCAGTTTAAGATTAGAAAGCACTTTTATCCTGGCTATTACGCCTGAATGAATATTTTTAGGCAGAGTCATGGCGTCGTGTAAAATTCCGTCAATCCGATAGCGAACAACCACTTCTTTTTCTAGTGGCTCAATATGAATATCAGAAGCTAATTGTAAAATAGCGTGTTTTAAAAGCGTATCAACGATTTTAATAATAGGCATCTCGCTCGCCGCTTTTTCCAAATCTTTCTTGGTCTCTGCTTCTCCGCCTTCCGGCAATAGAACCACTTTAGCTTCTTCTTTGATTAAGTCGCCGAATTCCGCTTCTAAAGATTTTTGGTATTGTTTTAAGGCGTTTTTAACGCTGGCCTGATTGGTCAACCGGGGCAGAACCTTTAAATCGGCTTTTTTCTTGATAAATTCAATAGTCTGCAAATCCTCGGGGTCCAGCATAGCCACCTCTAATTCTTTACCCTGTTTTCTAAAAGCGATAATATTGTGCTTTCTGGCAATTGGTTCCGGGATAATCCGTAAAACTTCTTTGGGAATAATTTCTTTTTCTAAATCAACAAAAGGAATGCCTAAAATATAGGCCTGAAGCTTGATTAATTGCTCTTCATCAATGACTTTTTGTTTAATTAAAATATTCCCCAGTTTTTCGCCGGTCTTTTTTGCCTCCTTTTCCGCTTTTTCCATTTGCTTTTCATTGGCTAAATCAGCGTCCAATAAAAAAGCTTTTAATTGTGATGATTCTACTCTCATAAAATAAACTCAAAAGTTAAAATTCAAAGCTCAAAACTACAACTTAAAACTTAAAGTTATTAAAAGTTTTTAGCTTTGAACTTTAGTTTTGACTTTTGCGCTTTGAACTTTGAGTTTAAGAAGATAAAACTTGTTTTATCTTCGTTATTACCTCTTCCAGCTCATAATTGGCTTTAACCAAATAAGTGGTTGCTCCCAACTCCATCGCTCTTTCCACATCAGCTTCGCTCTCTAAATTAGTCAAAACAATGACCGGAATGTTTTTAGTCATCTCGTCTTTCTTAAGCTCCTCTAAAACCCTAAAGCCGTCCAATTTTGGCAAAATTAAGTCTAAAAGAATTAAATCCGGCTTTTCTTTTTTTGCCAATTGAAGGCCAATTTCTCCGTCTAGGGCGCTTTTAATCTCGTAATCTTCCTGCTCCAAAACCTGACCAACGGTTTTTTGAAGAGTCGGCTCATCTTCAATGAATAGAATTGTTTTCATGTTTTTCAAATAATGTCATCTTGAACGAAGTGAAAGATCTCGTAGATTTATATTCTACCACGGGATTCTTCGCCTTCGGCTCAGAATGACAAATAATTATGTTTTAGATTTAATAGGCAATTCAAACCAAAAAGTACTCCCTTTCCCCTCTTGACTTTGAAATCCTATTTTCCCGCCTGAAGCCTCTACGACCGCTTTGGCAATAAATAAACCCAAACCGGTTCCTTCCGTCTGATATTTCATTATATTTTGACTGCGAAAGAATTTCTGAAAAATATATTTTTGTTCTTTCTTCGGCACCCCCACTCCATTGTCTTCAATCTCGCACCTGACTGATTTATTTTTATTATTCTTCAATCTAATTTTTACCATGCCGCCGCCATGAATATAGCGGACCGCGTTGTTTATAAGATTATCAATAGCTAATTTAATTCTTTTTGGATCAACAAAAATCTCCCACTTATCAGCTGACAAATCTTCTTCTGCTTCCAAGACAAGACTAACATTACTGGCTTTAGCCAAGAAAGCGTATTTAGAAATTAGGTTCTGAACCAGATCTAATAGATTTACTCTTTCCGGCCGCAGGCCCAAACTGTTGTCTTCAATTCTAGAGACATCTAAAAGATCGTTGACTAAATCAATCATCCGCTGATTATTTTCTTTGGCTATTTTAAGTTGTTCCAACTGATACTCCCAAGAATCATTAAGTCGGCCGCTCAAAAGCATGTCAAGAGACCACTTTAGACTGGTTAAGGGAGTCCTTAATTGATGAGAGGCAACGCTTACAAATTCGGATTTCATTTTATTGACTTCTACCAATCTATTAAACCCCTGAACAACTGAATAACCGACAACCATCAAAAAAGCCGTTACGGCTAAAATAATCAAGGCCACCATTTCCGGCGATTGGGTGTATTTATTAGCGATAAAATAAATGCCGAGCATTGTCCCGATAATTATCAAGCCGATAAGAACAAATAAAAAAATCGGGCACTGCCAAAGACCAATCCTGTTTTTCCTGCACTGTTCAAAAAAATTTAATTGCCGATATACCTCTCTTAAAGACATCTTTTTTATGGCTTCTATAATAATACCAAATTTTAGAAAAAATAAGAATAGCCGTTATCCACCATTGTCTTTTGATTATTCTCTCTATTTTTGATATTATGTTTACATGGGAGAAATTAAGGACAGAAAAGACATAGTCAACCACACTATCTGGGTGCGCTGGGCTTTTCTTTTTACCCTTGTCACTTTTATAGTTTTTTTAACCGTTGTTGTCTTTGATTCGCCTGATAAAAACAAAATTATCATAGCCGCTGTTTTTCACGCTTTATTCGTTTCTTTTTATAACATAATTCATCTTATAATTTATAAAAAATCAAAAGAAGGAAAGCCTTTAAATATGTTTTTAAGGGCTTGGCGGCCTTTTCTGGAGTACTTAATACTTGATAACATAGCCATTGCCTGGGGTATTTATTACAGCGGCGGCGCGGAAAGTCCGATTATCTATGTTTATTTCATTTCCGTTATTTTAACGGCCGCGGCTTATTCTGAAAAATTAATCCTTGGTATCGGCTCTTGGTCTTTTCTCCTTTATAACGCTTTATTTTGGCTGGAACACGAAGGATCCATTCCTTTTCTAAAATTCTATCCCGCTTATTTTGGAATTCACGATAATTTTATAACGACTTTTTTCGTAAATTTCAGCTTTAACGTTACTTTAATAATCGCTGTCTTTCTATCCACCATTATCTCAAAAACCATTCAAGAAAGAGAGAAGAAAATAATTTTTGAAAAAGAAAGAGCGGACAATACCATTAGGAATCTTTCTGACGGCTTAATAGTACTGGATAATCAGAATATGATTACTTTAATGAATCCCGAGGCCGAAAAAATATTGGGAATAAAATCCGAAGAGGCGGTCGGGAAAAAAGTCAGTTTAGAAATGTTCAGCAGCCCGAAATTTCAAAATCTTAGCCGAATCGTTCTGATTAAAAAAGAAGAAGTGGCCGGTGAAACAAGACCGGTTGAGGTAAATCTGGAAAAACCGGAAAAGTTAACCCTACAAGTCATTTCCGTGCCGATTCTTGACCAAAATAAAAAAATCATAGGCACAATGAAAATCCTGCATAATATTTCCCGGGAAAAAGAAATCAGCCGGATGAAATCAGAATTTATTTCAATTGCCGCTCATCAGCTAAGAACTCCTCTTTCAGCGGTTAAATGGACATTTAAAATGATCAGTGACAAAGACTTTGGCAAAATTAACTCTGAACAAGAAAAATTCTTAAAACGGGGTTATGACGTTAATGAACAAATGATTAAATTAGTCAATGACCTTTTGAATGTTTCGCGGATTGAAGAAGGAAAATTCGGTTATAAATTCGGGAATGTTTCCTTGGAAAAAATAATTGATAACCTGATTAAAATGATAAAAAATATTATTGAGGATAAAAAAATTAAATTCTCGTTTCAAAAACCGCAAAAACCGCTGCCGTTAATCAGGGCCGACGAAGAAAGATTAAGTCTGGCTATTCAAAGTATTATAGATAACGCTGTTAATTACACGCCGAATAAGGGAGAGGTGATAATTAGCTTGAAACATAGTGAGGCAAACGCCGTTTTGGAAGTCCATGATACGGGAATCGGTATTCCTAAATCGCAGATTGAAAGACTGTTCACCAAATTTTTTAGGGCTGATAACGTAATCAGAATGCAGACTAAAGGAACGGGCCTTGGTCTTTTTATTACTAAAAATATCATTGAAAGACATGGAGGAAAAATTGAGATAGAGTCCCAAGAAGGCAAAGGGACGACAGTTAAAATTTATTTGCCCTTAGAAGAAAAAATAGCTTTAAGAGAAGAAAAATTTGAAAAATTTTTCAAGGAATTTTCCTTGGAAAAAGAAAAAAAACAAAAAGATTTTGAAAAATTTATTCAAAAATTTTAATTTATATGCTTATTTCCATCACAGCAATAACTTGGTTTTGGGCGGCTTTTTCAAGCAGTATTTTAACCTATCGGCTTTTTGTGGGCTGGAAAAAATACGGTGGCCTATATTTAGGCCGTTTTGCGATTTTTTTTGCCATATTAACAGCTATTTTTATTTTGTTTGGTTTGACCGGCCTCCTTGTCAACCCCTTTTTTATTAAGCTATTTGTCATTTCCGGGCATATTTTAATGTGGATTAGCTTTGCCGCGCTTGCTGAAATTATCTGGCTGCTTAGGTTGGATAATTTATTTTCAAAATGGATTTTAATAACTTTAGTGTTATTGGGCGGAGGATTTGAACTTTACCTTGAATGGGCATGCGAGCAACTTCCTAAGATAGAAAAAATTAGCAGTCTTTTTACCGTAGTTCAGTTTCAATTTTGCGTTCCCGCTTTTTTCGCCGAAGCTATTTTGCTTTGGTTATTATCAATCCCTATGGGCATTATTTTTATTCAAGAGGCGATAAGAATGGAAAAAAAATTAAAGAGGCGGTCTATGAGTATAGGATTAGCCTTTATTTTAATATCTGTGGCAGGAATGTTAACAGTTCTCCGCCAACCTCCTATTCTAATTATTATAGAAAATATTATAATAATCTTGGGAGCCTTTATGCTTTTAATTGCAGCTATTTTTATGCCAGTGAGCAATGAGAAAAATCAAAACTAAACATTTCAATGGTAAAACCAAAAATAATTATTATCGGAGGAGGAATTTCCGGTTTGGCCTGCGCTTATAAGCTGGCAAAAACGGGAAAATTTGAGATTCATATTCATGAAAAAGACGAAATTCTCGGCGGTCGGCTTTTTGACGTTTTCGCCGGCCGGGTCCTTTTAGATGAAACATCCTATCCTAATATGCTTTGGTTTACCAAAGAGATTGGGCTAATGGGAGAGTTAGATAAGGTAACATCGTCAGATTTTGGTTTTCTTCTTCCGAACAAAAAAATAATTTCCGGCAAAAGAGTGCCGCTCCATCTATTAAAAGAATTTGTGTTCCGCAAAAGATCATTAAAATTATTCCTGGATTCTTTTAAATTTATCCGTTACATCCAGTCTTTGAGATTTAACATTGATAAATATGAATCTAACCTTCCCAATCAAGAAGAGTTAAGAAGTATAAGTTTTGAAAAATTTATGGCAAAATATCCGCCGGAAATCCAACAACTTATAATTAAACCAGTTCAAATGATGTGCTCTCCGGACGACTACGAGAAGATTGACGCGGAAACGGGTATATTTTTTGCTTGGGTGATTTATGCCATGAAAAAAGGATATTTTATGAGCCGAGCCCCAAAAGTTTACGCCGACGCTTTCATCAAAATCGCCAAAGAATTAGGCATTAATATTCATTTGAATTCAGAAATTCAGAAGGTGGAACGGGGAAAAAAATATAAAGTTATTTTCTCGGATGGCTCAACGGAAGACGCTGATACCGTAATTTGCTCCGCTCCTCTTACGGAAAGCGAGAAAATTCTTGGCATAAATTTCGGCATTGAATACAGCTTAATGCGGGGGGTGTTTATTAAAGGAGATTTTAAATATAAATTCCCTCTCATTTTAAGCGCTTTTCCGGAATCAAATATTAATGTAATATATAACTGGGGCGAACATCAGGTTTTTTATCCCCTTAATAACTGGCTGGAGCCAAAATCGCAAAATAAAACTCCGGTAGAACTCAATATTGATTATCTTTATAAAAAAGAGTGGGAATTTATAAAAGAAATCAGGTCGTCTGTCGGCATTCCTCTTAATTTGCGTAAGAAAACACCTGATTTAAAACAAGGAGACAATCTTTATGTCTGCGGCGACTTTTATGGCTATACTGGCCTTGAATCTGCCGTTTCTTCAGCTTTCAAAGTAGCTGAAGAGATTATTAAATTAAACTAATTACATTATGTCAAATAGCCAAACAAAAAAGATGCAATTAAATAAAAGGGTTTTCGCTATCCAGTTGGGGTTTTTGCTGGCTATTCCTATTTTAACAGGCTTTCCCTATATGTATGTAACTCTGAATATGAACGCCGAGCAGTTAAGATGGGTTATTTTCGCCCATATTTGGGAAGCGATTTTTTTCGGTTTTTTTCTTGTTCTTATGCCTTTAATTTGGCTAAAGCCGATTAACAGGTTTCTGGAAACATACTATCGAAAAGAAGTTATTGAAAAAGAAGAGGTATCGCAAGTCCAGAATTTGGCTTTAAAGTTCCCCATTAAAGTCGCGTTATTCACGTTTATTCTTGTTTTTGCCATTGGCTATCCCATAGGACTTGTCCAGTTTTATTTTTTCGCAAAAATGCACTGGGTAGAGATACTGAAAGCGGAAATTATGGGGCTAATATCAGGTATTCTTTACAGTCTTTTTGTTTATTTTTTTCTGGAGAGAATATTAAAACCGGTAGTGAAAATAACGGAAAAAAAAGGGAGTTCGTTAAAAAAAATAAATAAAATTCCTGTTTTTTATAAAATTTTTGTCATCTTATTATCTTTGGTTTTATTCTCTTTGGTTTTTTTGGGTACTTTAGGCTACAGCAAGGCAAAGCTGGCCGTAGAAAAAAACGTAAAAATATTAGGCAGTCAAAAATTAGAACATCTTATTAGCGAGACGAAAAGATTGGGCGGCAATTTTACAACGGATATGTTAAAAGAAGCAAAAGTTGGTAAAGAGGGCTATGTCTTTATTGCGGACAATAAGGGACAAATTATTTCAGATCATCCATTAGGCTACCAAACATTAGATGAGGAAAAGACCCTTAAAGAAATAAAGGAAAAAATTTTGAAAGGCGGAAAAGGCAATTATACCGATGTTGTTTCAACTAAATTATTCGCCTACGCCCCATATAAGGATTGGCGGATTATTTCCGCGCTTGAAGGAAAAGAATCTATTAAAGATGTAAACCAAATAGTTGTTATGTCTTTTTCTATTGCGGCCGTGGCTTTTATTTTTTCCTTTTTACTTTCTTTGCTTTTTGCGAAAAGCGTTTCAGAATCAATTAAAAAATTAGCCGAAGCCGCTGATTTGGTGGCTGAAAAAGGAGATTTAAACCAAAGAATTTACATAAGACCAAATGACGAAATAGGACTCTTGGCCGAATCTTTAGATAAAATGATTCTTAAACTAAAAGAGAACCAGGAAACATTAAAAAGAACTAATATTGAATTAGAAAAACGAGTAAAAGAAAAGCTGGGCCCTTATGATGAAAAAATAAAAGAGCTGGAAGATAAAGTAGGAGAATTAGAAAGAATCAGAGATAATTTAGAAGACAAATTAAGGGCTTACATATAAAGCGAGGTGAAATTGTCGTTAAATTTACAACATAAAGCGTAAAGATTATAAATATGAATTTATTTGAGATTATACGCGCTGTTGTTTTGGGAATAGGATGGCCGGTTTTAATATTCGGCTCAATTATTATTCTTTACAAACAAATAGTCTTTAACAGAAATTTCGGACAGCCGATTTTAGCTAAAGTAATGCTCGTAACTATAATTGGATGGTTTGTAACTATGTATAGTCTGGGAGTTTCGGCGACTTTATTGATGTTTGAGAATATAATTTTAGGAGTAAAAGTTATTCTGCCGATGTTTTTAATTTGGTGCGCGACAATGGCGGTTCTTGTCAGTGTAATCAAACGTTGGAATAATGAAATTTTAAAAAGGCAGAGGTTTTACGACCAATTAATGGAAGGAATTCAAAACATTCTTAAGGGAGATCTGGATTTTAAAATAAAAATTAATTCAGAAGAAACGTCGGAGAGAGAAAATGAGATAAATGAATACGTAATTATGTTTAATAAAATGATTGAAGAGATAAAACTGGCTAAAGAAAGATTGGAGAAATCCAATTGGCAGAATGTTAAAAAACTGGAAGAAAAAGTTGAAGAGCTGGAAAAAGCGCGAAATAATTTAGAAAAGAAATTAAAAGATTATATCTAATTATTAAAGTTTTAAAGGTCGAAATTTTAAAGGTCGATAAAAAAATAACCATAAACAAAAAAATGAATAACAATCAATTTTCTCCATTAACGCCAAAAAACGATTATAATTTTAATTTTAAAAAAATAGCGCCCTGGATAATCATTATTTTGCTTTTTATCATAGCCCTACCCTTAGCGGCCTGGTGGATTTTGATAGCTCAAAATCCACTGGATAAAAAAGAAAAAATCCCCGTTGCGACGACTCCTGAACACCTTGCGTATTTTTCTTCAATCTACGATACGGAAACACGATTACTGGGAAAAGCCCACGAAGTTTGGCAAAACGGAAATTATCTATACATCACAAGTATAGAGGACAATGGCTTGGAAATCCTTGATGTTTCTGACCCGGCTAATCCGGAACTTGTGGTAATTTTACCGGACACGGAAGAAACAAAAATGAATAAGACTCACACCGTAATGTTTAAAGACAATTACGCGTATATAAGCGCTACCGGAGACAGTGCTATTCAGGTAATTGACATAACAGACCCGTTAAGCCCCAAACCGATAAGCTATACGGCTGATAATGAAACAATTGGGCTCGGAGGCGTCCATGAAATGATTTTAAAAGGAAATTATATTTACGCGGCCGGAAGAGAAGAACACGCCATAGCGATATTTGATATCTCTGACCCGACCGATATTAAACATATTGCCAGCTTGTTTGATAATGACCAAATGGCTTTAAAAAGGCCTGAAGGGTTGGAACTGGATGAAAAAAATTACGCTTATGTAATGTCCACAAGAGAGGGATTGGAAGTTCTGGATGTATCCAATCCGGTAAATCCTCGCCATGCAACGGCTATTTTTGACAATGACGAATTAGCGCTTGGAGGACTGGACGGCTTAGCTTTAAGGGAGAATTATCTCTATGTCGTGGGTAAAGAAGGTTTCGCGATATTTAATATTAGTGAACCTTTAAACCCGCGGCAGATTTCCGTTATTTCCCCGGCTGAAGAAAAAGGACTGGCCGTATCAAATGACATCAAATTAAGCAAAAATTACGCTTTTGTCGTTTCAGAAGGAGAAGAAGGAAGTTTAGTAATAATAGACATTTCCGACCCTAAAAATCCTTTCGTAAAAAGCGCGATTTACGCTGATGACTCTAAACCATTCCTTCGCGGCGGCCATCATTTGGAGATTATAGAAAACTACATATATATCACCGGACTTCAAAACGGAATTGGAATTGTGAAATTTACCGAATAAATCCTGCGTTTTTTTAACACCCCGCGAAAAGGCGCGGGGCAAAAGAACTAAATTTTCTTTATGAAAAAATACTCTATTCGGCGCGCATATTTTTTATCCTTTATTTTTTTGGCTCTTGTCGGCATTGTTTTTATCGCTGTTCTTTCTTCTATTTTTTACCGGTCCAGCACGAATAATATCATAGAAGAACGGATTAAGTATTTAGAAGCTTTGGCTAATACCATTGGCAGTCCTTTTTGGGTACATCAAGAATTGCTGCATATTCCGGGAACGATTGAAAATTTTATGAAGCAGATGTCAAAAACATCGGATATTATGTTTATACGAATAATAGACACGGAAACCGCCACAGTTAAAAAAAGCGCGGATCAAAAAGAAGTAGGAATGAAAATAGAAAATATGCCGATATTTAAAGAAAAAGCGTCTGTCCGAGACGGCTCGTTTAACAACGAACCCATTAAAGAGCTTTCGCTTAAAAGTAAATCTGGCGATAATCTTTGGATGGGCGTTTCTTTAAAGCTCTTTAAAAGAAATATGATAATAGCCGTCATTTTTCTGGCGGAAGGAATATTGGTATTATTCGGCGTTGCCAGCCTAATCGTTTTTTTAATTTCCGAATATTTTGTCATAGGTCCGCTTGAAACTCTTAAAAACGCTTTTAGTAAATTACAGAAAAGAGATTATGATATTGATCTTGGTAATATCTCCGGCGTTGAGATGCAAGAAGTTTTTAAATCTTTTAATCAGATGCTTCAAGAATTAAAAGCATCACAGGAAAAATTAAAAAAATCCAACTGGGCTCAAGTAAAAAAAATAGAAGACAGAATAAAAGAGCTGGAAGATGAAGTCCGCGAAACGGAAAAAGCCCGGAATAATTTAGAAGAAAAATTAAAAGAATACATGTAATTATATGCGGGAATATTTTAATCAGGAAAAAGATTTAAAAAAGAAACAAATGGCTGACCCTCAAATAAGGGAAACGCGCGAACATCTTAAGGCTTAACGACCCATATCGGCGTAATGCCTAAAATTGGCGGCTCGCCGTTTTTTACGGAAATGCTGACCAAAGATTTGGAAAAAGTTACCGGCAGCACGATAATCATCAGCATCAATCCGGAAGAAGCGGCTTTGAAATTACTTGAAATAATTTCATCTAAAAAAAGCTTGGTATTTAAACTTCCGTTCTAAATCCCAAAAATTTGTTCCATAACTTGCTTAAATTATTTTTTTGGATAAGATAAATATACCATAATCGGGGTATAGTGTAATGGCAGCACGAGTCCTTTGGGAGGATTTAGTCCCAGTTCGAGTCTGGGTACCCCGACCAACTTAAACTTTTTTCAAAATCAGAGGCGATTGGTTGCTCGCAAAATTCGCAATGCTTTGATTGGTCGCAATTACTGAACGCAGTGCGAACCTTTTTTGAACGAAATCCCTAATTGCCGCGCCGCAGGCGCGGCAGAAACGAAATCCGACACTCGGGCGGGCAAAAGAGAAGGGGGTTGGGAGGGGGGAAGGAATTTTTGCCCACCCTCGCTTTCCGCCACCGGATTTCGTATTTCGCTTTGCGAAATGCGTCGCCAGAAAGAAAGTTGTGTTTGCCCCACCCTCCCGTGCGCGCACAACAAATTTTTACTCCCTAAATTTGAATTGATTAAATTCATTTTCTTTGGTAGTATAGAAGTATAGATAAAATACTCATTCACTACAATACTACCAAAACTTTATTTATATGACAAGTGGAAAAACAATCAGCGAAAATATTAAGAGATTACGCAATAAACTTGGTTTAACCCAGGACGATTTAACAAAGAAAGCAGATATTAAATACACGACGCTTATGAAGGTTGAAAGCGGGACAGTTAATAAACCAAGCGTCCAAACTATGGCGAAAATCGCCAAAGCGTTGGGTGTTTCAATTGAGGAATTAATAAAGTAAAAATATGCAAGAAGACAATCTACAACCCGATAAACAAAACGATCTGAAGCAGACCGCGGAATTACAGCCTGCTCTTGAACAAAATGCTCAGCAAAAGCAAATCTTCAAGAAGAAAATTATTTTTGGCGGATTAACCGTAATGATATTATTTTTGCTTTCCTTGGGCGGCTATTTTATTTACAAAAACACTCTTACGCCAAATCAGCCGCCAGTGGTACCAACGCCTCAATTATCCGATAACGAAACGAAAAAACAAACCGAAAAAGAGACTGCTGGAATTTCTTACAATAGAAGAGAAAAGATTTTAGAAACCGTAAAGCTTCAAAGCAATAGCGATATAGAGGCAACGTCTGGTGATGATTGGGAGCTAGATATTTATGATTTTTATAAGATAGGCACTATAACTTCCGGTAAATATAAAAATGGCGACTTACTATTAGTCCTTTTCAGGGCTGGTGGCCCATGTAAGGGTGCTTCCTGTGATAAACCCATACGTTTACGTTATGTCAAAAATGGCAATGTTGTGACATTGTTACCAAAAATATCGTATCCGCCCCCTGTTGGTAATGGCACTTCGAAAGTAAATCCATTTAAGAAATTCGGATTTAGCTTAGCAGTCGACAGTAATTTCACCATTCCGATTCTTGAATACCCAAAAGAAATTCAGGGTGTAAACCGGAGACAAATTTTGAAAGCTCCTGAATATTTAATGGAAGAGGACGGAGGGCTTGATCAATCACTGCTTTATAAGGTATTTACTCATCCTATTTATGGTGATATTTATACAACAAAGGGAGAATTCAGCCCGAGTCGAAGTTTTGAACCCGAGAGTCAAGGTGGCGCATTTGGGTCTGGAAGCGGTACGAGTGGGTGTAAAGACACTGGTTGTTTTACCACTAATCAATTTTTTGCATTCCGCCCCGACGAAACATTTCTAAAGTTTGGTTACAATCCAGACATTTCAGTAAAAGACATTACATGGACTGATATTAAAAAGACTGGCGAAGAGTATGTGTCAAATACCGTATCTGGTTGTAGCCGTCAAGTATTAGACGATAACAGCGTGGTTGCTCCTTCATTAGTCAGCGATACTGATCTGATTTTGGTTGGTAAAGCGAACAATACAGGAGACACAATCTACGATCTAAAAAATCAGAATCACAAACTTTATACTGAGTTTTACAACACTTACAAAGAATATTACGCTGGCCCCTATATTTATCCCGAGGAGAAAAGACAAGCAAAATCACTCAATGAATTTATAAACTCTCGGCCAATATTTCTGTGGCGCGATCCCTTTGGTCGGCTTATTCGCTTTAACAATGAGGAATTTTTACCGCCATTCGCATGCGAACCTATTATTTATCTATACCCACAAACTACGCAGAGCGTATCGATTGCTTTCAACAAAATAGTAAATATTTATGACTCAACACCAGAATATCGAAATGGCTGGAATGTAATTGCTGATCCCACGGGGAAAATAATAAATCCTTCGGATGGCAAATCTTATCCTTATCTTTTCTGGGAGGGCTGGTCGTCAATATTCCCAATTCAAAGCAATGGTTTTGTCGTCAAACAAAGTGAGGTCTCAAGCTTTCTAACCGAGACTCTGCCCAAACTGGGTTTGAATGTTAAAGAGAAAGCCGACTTTATGGAAACTTGGCTTCCTTACTTTTCTGCCTCTCCCTATTACTTTATTACGTTCCTAGATCAAAGCGTTATAGACAAAATCGCTCCTTTGCAAATTTCACCAAAGCCGGATACTGTTATTCGAATCTTGATGGATATTAAACCGCTTGAAAAGCCAGTCGTAGTAGAAGAACAAAAGCTCAAGCAAACCCCACAGCGTAAAGGGTTTACAATGGTTGAGTGGGGCGGATTAAAAAGATAAATGGTCGGCGCGCCAGTTTCACTGGCACGAAATTCGGTAGCGGAAAAATCGGAATCGGTCGGAGTTTCGTTCAAAAAAGATTCGAGCTTCGTTCAGTAATTGCGACCAACAAAAACTTCGTTACTCTAATATGAAACCTCTAAAAGAAGAATTAGAAAAAATTAAAAGAGAAACCCAGGAAAAAATCTTTACCTTGATTTTAGCCGGATTTGGACTAGTGGCCGCTTTAGCCTGGAACGACGCCATTCAAAGTTTGTTTAATTTTTTATTTCCCAAAACCAACGGAATAATCGGTAAATTCGCTTACGCGATAATAATTACGATAATAGTGGTGCTGATTACTTTACAATTAAAGAAAATATCAAAAAAATAAATAAAAAAACCTAATCATCCGCGGGAGTAGCTCAGCTGATAGAGCGACAGCCTTCCAAGCTGTAGGCCGCGGGTTTGAATCCCGTCTCCCGCTCCAAAAAAAGATAAAAACATACAGAAACGACAAGAAAGTTACAATAAAAATTATGCAATACTCCATTTGGATTATTCCCCCAGAACCAATTTTTAGCCAATTGAAGAATGTGATTAAAAAGCTATCTGTAAAATACGATAGTCCTATATTTGAACCCCATATGACTTTATTAGGGAATATTAACCAAAGCCTGCCTGGTATTGAACAAAAAATTACAGAGTTAGCTTCTTATGTAAATAGATTAGAACTTAGTCTTGGTCCTATTTCCTTTAGCACCACTTATTTTCAATCAGTTTTTGTAAGAGTAAATTCAACAGCGCGATTAACGCAGTTAAACCTTGATGTCAAAAAATTATTTAATATGGAGAATAATGTTTTTATGCCCCATATTAGTTTGCTTTACGGTAATCATGACATGACTATTAGAGAAAAGGCAGCTTCAGAAGTACAACTCCCATTATCTTCATTTGTGGCAAATGAGTTTATTGTTGCCCCATCTACGTCCGATCCGAACCAATGGAAACATTCCCTAACTATCTCCTTTGGTTTTAAAAATTAAATCCACCACTACGAGAACTGTTCTCGTAGCACAACAAAACCCCGAAGAAATTCGGGGTTTTGTTTGTGCTTTTAAAAGCGGTAAATAATCTTATTTAACAGCTTCTTTTAAGGCTTTGCCGGCTTTAAATTTCGGGACAGTTGTCGCGGCAATTTTAATCTTGGCTCCGGTTCGGGGGTTAACTCCCATTCTGGCCGCTCTTTTTGAAACGCTGAACGCGCCAAAACCGGTCAAAACTACTTTATCGCCCTTGCTCATAGCTTTGGTAATGGCGTCAAAAACAGCGTTAACCGCTTCGCCCGCTTCTTTTTTTGAACTGCAGACGCTTGCCACTGCTTCAATTAATTCGTCTTTAGTCATAGATGTCGCTAATCAATCGCGAATTTTATCTCGAATAATCGCTAATAAATTCGAGATAATTAGCGATAAAATTAGTGACTGATTAGAGATTTATTTTTCGACCTTTAGTATTTTCTATATCTTGTCAAATTTATTTTAATTGGCCAAGTCAATAATCTCCCGCAACCTTTCTATTTTTTTAGCCCTCCCCTGATTGTCCGTTTCCAATAAAACGGCGTTTATCTCCACTGGCCCTTGGGCTATTTCTCCTTTTTTTTGGCGAATTTGAGTTAAAAATTCTTTGATAATAACATCTTTATCAATGCCAATCACAGAATAAGCCGGACCAACCATCCCAATATCTGAAATATAAGCCGTGCCGGCCGGCAAAATTTTATCGTCCGCGGTCGGAATATGAGTATGAGTGCCTAAAACCGCTGAAACCCGACCGTCTAAATAATGACCCATCACTACTTTTTCTGAAGTTGCTTCCGCGTGAAAATCAACAATAATAGCCGCTGTTTTCTCATCCTCGTATTCTTCTAAAATTCTGTCCGCTTCCCGAAAGGGACAATCAAGAGATTCTTTGAAAAATAACCGGCCATTAAGATTTATGACTAAAATCTTCTTTATTCCTATTTCAATTATCTGACAGCCGCGGCCCGGAACCATCGGCGGATAATTAGCCGGACGAAGCAAGGAAATTTCTTTGTCTTCCAATAAAGGTATTGCTTCCGTCTTGTCAAAAATATGGTTGCCTGAAGTAATCAGATCAACGCCGGCTTCAAGAACTTCTTTTAAAGTCCTTTCGCTGACGCCAAGCCCGTGAGCCAGATTCTCTCCATTGGCCAAGACCAAATCCGGCTGATATTTCTTTTTCCATTGAGGCAGTATTTCTTTAATCGCCTCTCTGCCGGGCCGTCCAATAATATCGCCAAAAAATAATATCTTCATATTTTTATCTCGCGTACTCCACCACCCTTGTCTCTCTTATCACGTTTACTTTAATTTCGCCCGGGTATCTTAAATCATCGTGAATCTTATTCGCAATTTCCTTGGCTAACTTATAAGCGCCGAAATCATCCACTTCTTCCGGCTTAACGAAAATCCGAATTTCCCGGCCGGCCTGAATCGCGTAAGATTTTTCAATGCCGGAAAAAGAATTAGCCACATTCTCCAGCTCTTCCAGTCTTTTAAGATAAGCTTCCAAAGTGTCTTTTCTCGCGCCCGGCCTTACCCCTGAAATAGCGTCAGCGGCCTGAACAATGATTGATTCCAGAGTTTCATAAGGATATTCCTCGTGATGAGCCTGCATAGCCTCAATTACTCTTTCGTCAACATTGAATTTCTTTAGAATGTTCCGGCCGATTTCCGTGTGCGAACCCTGAACCTCATGGTCAATCGCCTTGCCAATGTCGTGCAAGAGACCGGCTTTTTTAACAACAGACGCATCAGCGCCCAGTTCTCCGGCAATAGCGGCTCCTAAATGAGCCACTTCCAAGGAGTGCAAAAGAACATTTTGGCCGTAACTCGTTCTAAAACGGAGACGTCCCAAAAGCTTAACTAGTTTTGGGTCAAGACCGACAATCCCCGCGTCATAAACAGCCGCTTCTCCGGCTTCCTGAATTTTTTGACCAATTTCTTCCTTGGCTTTTTCTACCGCTTCTTCTATCCGAGCCGGCTGAATTCGACCGTCAAAAAGCAGTTTATCCAAAACAATTTTAGCGATTTGCCGGCGAATCGGGTCAAAAGCGGAAACAACTACGGCGCCCGGCGTATCGTCAACTAAAACCTCCACGCCGGTCAATCTTTCCAAGGTCTTAATATTTCTTCCTTCTTTTCCAATAATCCTCCCCTTGAGTTCATCGTTGGGTAAATTCACGGTCGTGGTGGTGATTTCCGCGGCGACCGAAGAAGCGTAACGCTGGATAGCCAACCCGATAATTTCCTGGGCTTTTTTGTTCAATTCTTCCTGGCCTTCTACTTTCAGTTTTTGAATCCGCTCCAATAAAACTTGGCTGTGTTCTTTTTCGGCCAGTTTTAACAACTCCTTCTCGGCCTCTTTTTGAGAAAGATTAGCCACTTTCTCAAGCGCCTTTATGTGTTCCTCTTGCGCTTTTTCTAAATCATCTTTTATTTTTCTGACCTTCTGAACTTTTAATTTAAGCTCTGAATATCTTTTTTCTACCTCATTTCCTTTTTCTTCTGTATTCCGCTCCTTTCTTTCCAAACGTTCTTCCGCTCTGGCCCAATGAAGCTGTCTTTGCCTTTCTTCTCCTTTGCTTTCTTCTATGGTTTTATTAGCTTTTTCCTGAGCCTTTAATAATATTTCCTTAGCCGCGGTCTTCGCGTCGCTGATTAATTTATTTAATTTTGCTTCTATGGTGCCGGCTCTTTTTCTGGCAATTGTCTGACGAGTATAATAACCCAAGACCGAACCGGCTACCAAAGCGGTAAATATTACTCCAACTGATAGAATAAAATTGTCCATAAAAATAATGAAATACGCCTCCCTTCAAAATTCCCCGCGTTTTTACGCCAAAAAACCCGTCGCTTTTTGTTTTTTTCACGCAGGTAAAAAACCTTAAAACTAAATCACGAATTAAGAACGGGAAAGATTTTATTTCACTTAAACTGTTCATAATTTAAAGACTACCAAATTAGGACAAGTTCTGTCAATTTTCTTCTTTGACAGTCTTCTTTTTATCTTTTTCTTTCTTTTTGGTTTTCTTTTTCTCTGAACTCTCTTCTTTCTTTTTCTTTTCTTTCTTTTTCTTTTCTTCTTTTTTTATTTCAGCTTCTTTCTCGTGTTCCTCTCCTTTTAATATGTCTATTTTCCAACCGGTTAATTTAGCGGCTAAACGAACGTTTTGCCCTTTAATTCCAATCGCCAAAGAAAGCTGATCCTCGGGCACAATAACTTGGGCCTGATTTTTCTTCTCGTCTATCAAAACATCCATTACTTTGGCCGGCGATAAAGCGCTCTTAATAAATTTAGCCGGCTCTTCCGACCACTCAATAATATCAATTTTCTCGCCGACTAATTCATTAATCACGGCTTGGACCCGGGTGCCTTTCTGCCCGACCATTGAGCCAATAGGATCAACTCCTTGTTCTATGGAAACCACAGCGATTTTGGAGCGGGAACCGGCCTCACGGGCCAGAGATTTGATTTGAACCGTCCCATTACCCACTTCAGGCACCTCTAAAGCAAAAAGTTTGCTGACCATTTTAGGGTGGGCGCGGGAAAGGATGATATTCGGGCCCCGGGATTCTTTTTTAACCTCCAAAATATAAACTCTTAGACGTTGGCCCAAACGATAACGTTCATTGGGAATCTGTTCTTCGGGAAATAAAATTCCGGTCGTCTTTCCAATGTCTAAAAAAACATTGCTCTGCTCCATCCGCTGAACAATCCCGCTCACTATCTCACCCTCTTTTTCTTTATACTCATCGTAAATCGCGTCTCTTTCCGCTTCCCTGATGCGCTGAACAATAACCTGCTTAGCGGTTTGGGCCGCGATCCGGCCGTAATCTTCATGAACTTCTAAAGGAAATTCCAGCGTCTCGCCCGGCTTAACGCTTTTTTGAGTTTTTTTCGCCTCTTCAATCATAATATGCTTTTCAGGATTAAATCTAAATTTCTTTTCCCCTTCTTCCGTTTCTTCGTTCGTTGAAAAACTTCCATCTTCTGCTTTTTCCGCTTTCTCTTCTTCTATTTCTTCCTCTGTTTTAAGCA